>Ga0209188_1001140_pt1 | contig 22454 bp, 20 predicted proteins | sample C_130625_EF_Meta_FD_187307 | JGI IMG/M metagenome (GOLD analysis project Ga0209188, IMG submission 187307) | Freshwater microbial communities from Lake Croche, Canada to study carbon cycling - C_130625_EF_MetaG (SPAdes) (version 2) | ecosystem: Environmental > Aquatic > Freshwater > Lake... | reverse complement strand
AAGTCAATGCAAAAGTTCAACACGATATGTGGTTTAACAATGCACCATGGGGCGATGCAAAGAGTTGGTCTACTGGATTCCTAGAAGCTGGCAAAAACGCTGGTGCAAAAACCATAGCCATTTTTGCCGCCGAAGGTGAGTTTCAACAAAACCTTGCTAACGGTGCCCGTGATTTAATCAAAACCACTGGTTGGAATGTTGTCTATGACCAAAACTATCCAGGCAATAACACTGACTTCTCTTCTATTATTCGGTCTGTAAGGGCCTCCAAAGCAGAAGCAGTTTTTGTCGCTTGCTACCCCAATGAATCTGTGGCTATCATGCGCTCAGTCAATGAAATTGGTCTGGGCCCACAAGTCCAAATATTTGGTGGTGGCATGGTCGGATTGCAATTCGGGCCTGTTATGCAAGGTCTTGGAAGCCTTCTGAATGGGGTGGTGAACTACAACTCTTACGTACCGGGTATGAAATACGCCGGAATTGAAGATTTTCTCAAACGTTACACCGAGCGCGCGCTTGTTGCCAAAGTTGATCAGTTAGGCTACTACTTGGCCCCTTATAACTACGCTACTGGGCAAATGATCGAGCAAGCGGTAAATGCAACTAAATCTCTTGATCACAAGAAGTTAGCTGACTATCTGCGCAAAAACGAAATGAAAACCATTGTGGGGCCCATTAGTTTTGATAAAAACGGAGAACGTGCCAAACCTGCTTTAGTGCAAGCACAATTTAGAAATATTAAAGATAACGACTGGGATCAATTTAGATCACCTGGCAAGCAAGTAGTCATATGGCCAGCAGCCGAAAAACAAGGCGACATAATTACACCTTTTGATAAAGCCAGAAAAGCCACTTAATCTACTTTTTCAGAACTCTTCCCTTTGATGGGGCTCTTTTTCAGAGCCCCATCTTTTATCAAAATAATTCCCAATGTTTTCTGTCGATTTAATTTTTGAAGCTACGCTTTTCGGGATATTACTTGGTTGCTTTTATGCTGCGGTAAGTCTCGGACTATCCGTGGCATTTGGGTTGCTGGATGTTCCCTATGTTGCGCATCCTGCACTATTAATATTAGGTTCTTATTTCACTTTTTTGCTTTGCAAAACAGGTATGGACCCAATTGTGTGTGGTGTGCTTTTGATGCCAGTCTTCTATCTCATCGGCATTGGTTTTTACCGTTTCTACTATGAAACATTTGAAAAAAGAAGCACTGATACTGGCGTGCGTGGCCTAGCCTTCTTCTTTGGAATGGCCTTCATCATTGAAGTCTGTTTGATTTTGGTTTTCGGTGTGGATCAACGTACAGTAGCAGCTAGCTACATAGGAAGTAGCTTAGAAATCGGTGATTATCGTTTCCCGTATCGCATGCTAGTAGCCTTTGGTATCGCGCTTACTTTGACCTTTGTGTTGACAATCTATTTCTCCAAAACATTCACCGGACGTGCAATCAAAGCTGTTGGGCAAGATGAGGGTGCTTTGCGATTAATGGGTGCCAATCCAGTCAAAATTAAACAAATAGCTTTTGGTATAGCTACATCAGTCAATGCAATTGCGGGAGCAATGCTGATCATTGTTGGTCCTGTTGAGCCTGCCATGGACCGTATTTATATCGGCCGAACCTTTTGCGTTGTTGTTTTAGCAGGATTAGGTAGCATGAGCGGCACATTGGTAGCAGGTCTCGTGCTTGGAATCACTGAATCTATTGTGATGATGACCTTTGGCGCTTCTTGGGCTCCTGCGGTTTCATTTGGGTTACTGCTTTTGATGCTGGGTATTCGCCCCCAGGGTCTTTTTGGAAGATAACCAAAATGAAATTTGCTGTTTATAGCTCTTTATTACTTTTGGGTTTATTGGGTTTGTCCGTTATGGGTGGAGTCAATGAATACGTTTTCTTTGCTGGTTTTGTCGTTCTGCAATTTGTAGTTCTTGCGACCGCATGGAACATTTTGGGTGGATACGCTGGATATGTGAACTTTGGCGTGCCAGCTTTTATTGCAGTTGGTGCTTACACAGCTGTTGTTTTGTTTAAATCAATTTCTGCCCCTTTACTAGTTCAAATCCTTGGCGGAGGAATATTGGCGGGTGCGCTCGGGTTGGGCGTTGGTCTACTGACACTTAAATTGCGCGGTATATTTTTCTCCATTGCCACTGTCGCGGTTGTATTTATTTTAGAAACAGTTGTCAATAATTGGCGTTACGTAGGTGGGGCAACTGGCCTGCAACTTACGCGCCCGCCAGACCTGTGGTTTTTTGATAGCTACGTGCGTATGTTGTTTTTTGTTATGGCAGTCTTAGCTGTTATTTCAGTAGCTATTGCCCGCTATGTACAAGACTCTTTTTTAGGACGCGGATTGCGTGCAGTTCGTGACTCAGAGGAGGCCGCCGAGTGTTCAGGCGTTCCTACCTTAAAGATTAAATTAATTGCTTGCACTATTTCTGGCGCGCTCATGGGTATTGCAGGTGCGCCGATGCCCATGTACTTGAGCTATATCGAGCCTTCATCAACATTTAACCTGAGTTACTCCATTTACGCCTTAGGTATGCCTATCATTGGTGGCACTTCTCACTGGATTGGCCCTGTCATAGGCGCATTACTTTTAGCAACGCTTCAGCAAATCGTAACTGTCACAGTTTCTAATGAATTAAATGTTTTGATTGTTGGTGTTTTGCTGGTTTTATTTGTAGTCATTGCCCCAGAAGGCATATTAGGATTGATTAAAAGATGGAAACAATCCTCGAAGTAAACAACGTTATCAAGCAATTTGGAGGGTTTACTGCTCTCTCAGATGTGAATTTGCGAGTCCTCAAAGGTGAACGATTAGGCTTGATTGGTCCCAATGGCTCTGGAAAAACTACATTAATCAATTGCATATCAGGCGCCTTCACCGATTACCAAGGATCAATTCGTTTTGATGGAGGGGACATCACAACGCTTAAGGCACACGAGAGAACAAAGCGCGGAATTGCGCGTAGCTTCCAAATCCCACGTCCTTTCAGCAGTATGACTGTGATGGAGAACTTGCTAGTTCCTTTTGCATTTGTAGGTGGCAAGGATGGGCCAGTGCAACAAAAAGAAGCTATGGATATTTTGCAAGGCATGGGCTTAGCAGATAAAGCTTTCGTTCAGTCTAACCAGCTTTCTCAAGTCGAGTTACGGAAAATGGAATTGGCACGTGCCATGGCCGCGAAACCAAAATTACTAATTTCTGACGAGGCAATGGCTGGTTTAGCTGGCACCGAGGTAGACGAAGTTCTAGAAATCTTGTTCGACTTGAATAAGCTTGGCATCACCATCATCATGATCGAGCACATCATGCAAGCGGTTATGAAGTTTTCGCAACGGGTAGTCTGCTTAGATGCCGGCAAGATTATTTGCGAAGGCACTCCAGAAACTATTGTTAAAAATCCAGAAGTACAGAGGGCCTACCTTGGCGATTAAGCTCATCATTGAAGATATCGATGCCGGCTACGGTGCCGTGCGCGCCTTGCATGGCGTGTCACTCAGCATAGATAACGGACAAACCGTAGCCTTGCTCGGTACCAACGGTAACGGTAAAAGTACGTTAATGAAATGTGTGATGGGCATGGTCAAGCCTGACAAAGGCACGATCCGTTTAGAAATAGATGGTCAAACGCATGACCTGACACAGTTATCTACCGAAGAAATCGTCAATTTAGGTGTCGCTTTGATTCCAGAAGGAAGAAGACTATTTCCTAAGTTAACGGTGGAAGAAAACTTGTTACTCGGCGCATTCAGAGAGTCGTCTAGGCCCAAAATTCCTGAGAATTTGGCATTTTGTTTTGAAGCATTTCCGTTGCTCAAAGAGCGGCGTAGTCAACTCGCCGGATCGATGTCAGGCGGACAACAACAAATGTTGGCCATTGCCCGCGCTTTGATGTCGTCGCCTCGTTTGCTTTTGGTTGATGAGCCTTCAGTCGGGCTTTCACCTTTGTTGGTGTCCCAAACCATTACCAAGCTCAAAGAACTCAAAGACCGATATAACCTTACGGTTTTAATGGCAGAACAAAACTTTAAACAAGCCATGCGTATTGCTGACTTTGGTCACATCATCGTCCATGGTGAAATTGTTTTCAAAGGCGATGTAAATACGCTGATGAACAATGATCTGGTGAAGAGCTACTACCTAGGCATCTGAGCCTAGCTATTGAGCCTTTTAGCTTCGCTAACGTTTTATAGAGGAGTTTTAGATGAAGTCCCCTGACTTTGAGTACGTTAAGGCTAAAAATATAGAGGACCTTTTTGCGTCCTTACATGCTTACAAAGACTCTGCTCAGATTTTGGCTGGTGGTCAAAGTTTGCTTGCCATGTTGAATCTGCGTATGGCTAACCCACAGATATTGATCGATATCAGTGGCATCGACACCATGAAAGGGATTGAAAAGTTAGGCAATGCCCTGCGTATTGGTGCATTGACTACGCACAACGATATTCTCAATTCAGATCTGGTGAAGCTACATGTGCCACTTCTGGCGCAAGCTGTCCCTTATGTGGCGCATTTAGCGATTCGCAATAAAGGCACTATCGGTGGCAGCCTTGCCTTGGGCGACCCAGCGGCCGAATACCCTACTGTTGCCTTGGCATTGAATGCCACCTTGGTTATTCAAAGCTCCAAAGGTGAAAGACGTGTCAAGGCGCATGAATTCTTTATTAGTCTGTACCGAACTGCTGTTCAATCTGAAGAGGTTCTCGTAGCAGTTGAATTCCCACTAGCCACAAGCAACCATAGATTTGTATTTCTAGAATTAGCAAGACGAAAAGGTGATTACGCCATGGTGGGACTTGCCGTTGCTCTCACGATGGATGGCAAAACCATCCGTGAATGTGCTTTGTCTTTCATGGCGATGGATGACAAACCTGTCCTTGCGCCCTCTGCGATGAAAGCGTTGACTGGTCAACAAATCCATCCTGAGAGTATTTTGTTGGCACAAAATGCCTTAGACACAGACCTAGATCCGCCAGGCGATTTGCAAGCCAACGCATCGACCAAAAAACATCTAGCGCGGGTCCTTTTATCTAGGGCCTTGATACAAGCAGGAGAGTCCCATGTCTGATCGTTGTATGCATGCCCAATTTACTGTGAATGGCGAATCGGTCGACGCTCAGGTGCCTGTGCGTATGCACTTGGTTGATTATTTGCGCGATGAAATGGGGCTCACTGGTTCACATTTAGGTTGCGAACACGGCGTTTGTGGCGCTTGCCAAGTGATGGTCGATGGCCAAGTCGTTCGCGGTTGCTTAACTTTGGCAGTTCAGGCGGATGGAAAAAATATCCAAACCATTGAGGGACTGACAGAGAACCGCGAACTACAGCAATTGCAAGCAGCATTTTTAAAACACAACGCGTTTCAATGTGGCTTTTGCTCTGCGGGAATGTTGTTAACGGCACTTGACATCACCAGGCACCACAAACACGCTTCGCGTGACGAGATTAAGGAATTAATTTCGGGCAACTATTGCAGATGTACTGGCTACCAAGCCATTGTGGATGCCATCGAATTTGTATTGCATACCAATCTGTCGTCCTCTTCTACTCAGTCAGGGGTAAAAGCATGAATGCGCGTAATGAACTTCCTATTCAGCCTGATAGCGTCACCACCCAAAGAAATTATGTGGGCCAAAGCGTACCCCGCACTGGCGCTAAAAAATTACTCGAAGGCCGTGGTACTTATTTAGACGACATACGCCTGCCACGTTTGGTACATGTGGTGTACTTTAGAAGTCCCCATGCGCATGCGCGTATCAAACATTTAGATTTGTCCCAAGCGCGCAAACAACCCGGCGTGGTGGCAGTGTTTGATGGTCATGACGTGGCCCAATTTTGTACACCTTGGGTGGGTGTTTTAGGACATCTCAAGGGCATCCGTTCTGCACCTCAATATGCCATTGCGCCTGAAAGAGCCTGCTGGCAAGGCGAAGCCGTTGCTGCCATCGTTGCACAAACACGCAGGCAAGCAGAAGACGCTTTAGACCATGTGGTGGCGGATTGGGATGTATTACCTGCTGTCACAGATATGCAAGCTTCATTGGACGGCAAAGTCGTTATCCATCCGGAATTGGGTGACAACAAATGTTTTAACCGCGCATTGGTAACCGAGGGATTTGAAGATGCGTTTTCAAAAGCCGATGTCGTAGTTGAAAAGGTCTATGAGTTCAGTCGACACACTGGCGTGACCAATGAGCCCCGCGGCATCTTGGCGGACTACAACCCTGCCGACAACATGCTGACCGTGTACCAAGGGACGCAGGCGCCCAACATGATGCAAGATATTTTCTCGCGGCACTTGAATATCCCTGAATCGAATGTGCGCGTCATCTGTAAAGATGTTGGCGGATCATTTGGTATCAAGGTCCATGTGTATGCGGATGAAATGGCGACTGCGGCTATCTCCGTCATGCTCAAACGCCCTGTGAAATTTGCGGCAGATCGCATTGAATCGTTTCTGACCGATATCCATGCGCGTGAACACAAAGTCAAAATCAAACTGGCTTGTACCCAACAAGGCGACATCATTGCCTTTGATATGGTCGACTTGACAGGCATTGGGCCGTATTCGGTCTATCCGCGTACAAGCGGCATTGAGGGCAATCAAGTCGTTAATTTGACCGGTGGTCCTTACAAGCACAAGCATTACAAAGCCCAATTAGATGTTGTGTTTACCAATAAGAATGTGACGTGCCAATACCGTGCAGTGGGCCACCCTATTGCCATGGCGGTGACCGAGGGTATTGTCGATGAAGCCGCTAGAAAAATAGGAATGGACCCAGCCGATTTCAGACGAAGAAATTTAATCGCTGACGATGCCTACCCTTACACGTTTCCTTCTGGTGTGAAGTTCGAAAAACTCTCTCACCACCAATGCCTTGATAAGTTGATGGCCTTGATGGATTATCCAGAACTACGCAAAGAGCAGCAAGCGCTGCGCGCTAAAGGTGTTTACCGCGGCATTGGGCTTGCCGCCATGATCGAAGTGACCAATCCCTCCCCTGCTTTTTACGGTGTAGGTGGCGCACGCATATCTGCACAAGATGGCGCAACGATTCGTCTGGATCCTGCGGGCATGGTCAATGTGTTGGTCAGCGTCACGGAACAAGGCCAGGGCACTGAGGCGATCTTTACGCAAATCGCAGCAACTGCTGTTGGTGTGAAAGTTGAAAACGTGCGCGTAATTACCGGGGACACAGCTGTCACGCCTTACGGTGGTGGCACGTGGGCATCTCGCGGTGCAGGCATTGGTGGAGAAGCCGTCTTACAAGCGGGCAAAGTTTTGCGTTCGCACATCTTGGATGTTGCCGCTGCCATTTTGAAAATTGATGTAGCCACGCTCGACTTGGTCAATGGTGTGGTGATCGATAAGCTCACTGGCACAGAACATATGCCAATCAGTGAAGTCGGTCGTGTGGCCTACTTTAGACCTGACACCTTGCCCATGGATTTCCAATCTGAACTCACTGTCACGCGCCACTACACCCCCCGCGAATACGGCTTTACCTTCACCAACGGCATTCAAGCGTCATATGTAGAAGTAGATACCGAAACGGGCTTTGTCACATTACTCAAACACTGGTGTGTAGAAGACTGCGGCACGGTGATCAACCCCATGCTGGTCGATGAGCAAATCCGTGGTGGCATTGTCCAAGGCATTGGTGGCGCCATGTTTGAAGAATGCATCTACAGCGAAGAAGGACAGCTGTTGAACGGTTCAATGGCAGATTATCTGGTTCCGATGGCGGGCGAGATGCCCGACATGATCATTGCCCACGTGCAAACGCCCACTAAAACGTCAGAGCTAGGAGCAAAAGGTGCTGGAGAAGCAGGCACGGCTGGTGCGCCTGGTGCAGTGATGAACGCTATCAACGATGCGTTAGCACCGCTCAACGCAAATGTGAGCGTGCAACCCTTCACTCCTCAGCGTGTGTTGGCCGCCTTAGGAAAGATTTAAGAGGCTTAGGCCTCGCCTGCCATTTGTTCGAGCACAGCGTAAACGGCTGCTGTGTCGTGCAAAGCATGTCCCTGGGACATGGCCGCCTTGTAGATAGGTATGCAAGCGGTGAACAAGGGTGCTGGCACATCAAGGTCGTCTAAGGCCTGGTAAATGATGGACATGTCTTTTTGCCAAACTTCATTTTTCATGGTGGCTTGGTTCCATGTTTTCGCCACCATCATGGGGCCACGTACTTGGAACATGCGCGAGCTACCAGCGCCATCGCCAATCAGGCTGACTAAGCTCTTGGTGTCTAGCCCTAATTTTTTACCAAACAAAATAGCCTCGGCAGTAGACACATTATGAATAGCCACTAGTAAGTTCGCCACTAGTTTCATTTTCATACCATTGCCAAATTCACCCACGAAGTAGTGGGTACGAGAAAATCCAGCAAACACCGCATTAAAAGCCCGCACATCTTTCGCATCGCCGCTGGCATAAATGCTGAGGTCTTTTGTTTTGGCTTGTGCACCGGTTCCCGAAAGCGGCGCATCAATCATATGGATACCGCCTGCTAACAAAATGTCTCGCGCTGCTAGTTTGTCTTTCAATGGCAAGGTACTGGTCTCGACCAAGATAGGCGTGCCCTTTATTTTGTGCGCCGTCTTAGATTCGCACAAAGCCTGGCAGGTTTGCATCAAGGCTTTAGTAGACGGCAATGAAGAAATGATTTTCTGAGAATGCGTCAAAATGCCATCTGCGTCTGCATGCACCTGCGACAAGAGGGGCTTCATTTTTTTTCGGGTACCGGCATTGAGATCCACCCCATAGACATCAAAACCAGATTTTTGTAGGTTTGATGAGATAGACGAGCCCATGATGCCAAGACCAATCACACCGACCTTGGTATGTTTTTTTTCAGTTGCCATAGTTAACCCCAATTGTGAAAAATGAAATACTCGAAGAAAATTTCGCTGTTTCATCTTAATAGATAAGCGCCTTTAAGGCACTGAACTTTTGTCACATAGATTCCCCACTTAACCTTAAAAAAATTAGCATGAGTAACTCACAATCCATCCAACGTCCTGACGGCTCTGTCATTTCATTTGCAGTGCACGGCGACGCCAAAAATCCTGCGCTTGTCTTGTCTAACTCATTAGCGACTGATAGAGATATGTGGCAATTGGTGGTGCCGCAATTAGCAAAAGAGTATTTCGTTGTCACCTATGACACACGTGGACATGGATTGAGTAAATGCGCCCCCAACAACATCCACTTGAGCGACTTAGCCAATGACGTGGTTGCCATTTTGGATGCGGCGAAGATTCAAAAAGCATTCTTCGCAGGTATTTCATTGGGCGGCATGACCGGACTCACTATGGCCCTTCACCACCCAGACCGCTTGCTAGGTTTGATGGCATGTAATTGCCGCGGACGAATTGACGCTGCAGGTATTGAGGGCTGGAACCAGCGCATAGAAGTTGCTCGCACGGGTGGTGGCATGCATGCTTTAGCAGAGTCTTCGATTGCACGTTGGTTTGCACAAGATTACATAGCAGCCAACCCAGAGCAAATGAAAACCATGGCTGCCATTGTTTCTAAAAACTCAGTCGACGGCTTTGAGACATGCATTCGCGCCATTCAAAACGTCAGCATGATGGACGATTTACACAAGATAAAAGTTCCTGTGATGTTTGTAGCAGGCGCTCAAGATATGGGCGCCCCGCCCGCTGAGTTGCAATTGATGGCAGACCAAATTAAGGGGAGCCAAGTTGCTGTGCTAGACCCTTGTGGGCATATATCTGCTATGCAACGCCCAGATGAATTTGTGAAATTAGTTCAAGGCTTTGCACGCGTCCGTTAACTGAATTTTTTATTTAAAGGCAGCGCTAGCGGGCACTTGCGCTGTGTACCAGTCTGCAATTTTTTCACCTGTCATCACTTTGACTTCAGGCTTGGCCAACACAGCGTCTAAGAGTTTTTCAAACGCATCAATGCGGTGCGGTACACCCGTGATGTAGGGATGGACGCTAATGGCCATAACACGCGGGATTTTGGCAGCATCGCGCCACAAACGGTCTAACTGCAAAACGCCACGTTGGTACATCTCATCGCTGCGATGGTTTTGAATGGCCATCATAGGGATGTCATTCAATTCCACCGTGTAGGGAACAGCTAAGACGGGTTTGGGCTTGGCGTGGAGCCAAGTCGGCAAATCATCCAAGACCCAATTGGCCACATAAGAAATTCCGGCAGCCGATAAGTAATCTAAGGTCTCGTCGGTTTCAGTCAGTCCTGGACTCTCCCAACCGAGTGGTGCTTTGCCTGTTAGTTTTTTGATCGATTGGATGGTTTGGTCGATCGCCTGCACTTGGTCATCTACCTTGTGCATAGGGCCTTGAATATAGCCATGCCCCATGAACTCCCAATCGGCTTGGTGCGCTGCTTGGGCAATCGATGGGTAAGACTCACACACAATGCCGTTGATGGCCAAGGTGGGCGTGATGCCACGTTGTTGCAATGCATCAAAGATTCTCCAAAATCCAACGCGCATGCCGTACTCATGCCAAGACCAATTGGGTAGATCGGGCATCAAGGGTTGACCCATGGGTGGTGTCAATACAGAACGCGGCATAGTGCGCTCAATCGTCCAATGCTCCACATTGACGATGATCCAAACCAACATACGGCTGTCGTCTGGCATGTGTAAGCGAGGTCTATCGACGATGGCTTGAAAAGGCGCGCGATCGCTTAGCAATGTATTTTTTGTAGTCATATTAGTTTCCCTAAGATTGGCGAGAGGTGATTGGATTTTGCACGCAAGTCAAGGAAATTCTGTTAAATTTTTGTACACACTACATATTTAGGAACAAGCCATGTTTTATGGGGAAATTGAAGGCAGTGGATTCGAAGTCATCGAGCCTGAATTCGCCAACTGCTTTGTCGGACATGCGCGTGTTGAGCGCTTATGGACGGGCGGCAGATGGTCTGAAGGCCCTGCATGGTTTGGAGGCGGCCGATACCTGGTGTGGTCAGACATCCCCAACAACAAAATCATGCGCTACGACGACACTGACGGCTCTGTCTCGGTTTTTAGATCTCCCTGTGGCTTTGCAAACGGCAATACAGCTGACAGGCAAGGCCGTTTAATTACTTGCGAACACTACAACCGCCGACTCACCAGAACTGAACACAACGGCACCATCACGGTGCTTGCTGATCAATACAAAGGTAAACGCTTGAATTCTCCCAACGATGTCGTTGTGAAGTCGGATGACTCCATCTGGTTTACAGACCCCGATTACGGAATCATTGCGGACTACGAAGGCAAAGTCGACACGATGGAACAGGACGGTTGCCATGTTTACCGTATTGACCCACACACAATGGAAGTTACACGTGTTGCCCATGACTTCGATCACCCCAATGGCTTGGCTTTCTCAACAGATGAGAAACACTTATTTGTTGCAGACAGCGGCGGCACCGAGGGCCCTACCCGACCGAAACACATTCGCCGATTTGACGTCGACGTATCAGGAGAAACCCTAGGTCGATCGACCATATTTGCCGAATGTCCTGCTGGTTTCTTTGATGGTTTTCGGATTGACCAACAAAACAGACTATGGACTAGCTGTACCGAAGGTGTCATCTGTTACAGACAAGATGGACAACTCATCGGTAAAATAAAAATTCCTGAGATGGTGGCAAATTTGACGTTTGGTGGCGTGCAACGCAACCGACTTTTTATCTGCGGAACAACATCTCTTTATGCGGTCTACCTGAAGGTCAATGGATAAGGACATCACCATGAATTTACGCGTTATATCTAGACCAGAAAAATCTATTCGTTCAGCACCCGTACTAACTGCATCAGAGGCAGTTGCAGTCGCAAGAAGTCTTGCGCCGAAATTTGCTGAACGTGCAGCGCATGCTGAAAAAATTCGCCACGTCCCTGAAGAGTCTATTGAAGAACTTAACACCAGCGGTTTGTTGCGTTTGATGCAACCTAAACGCTTTGGTGGCTCCGAGTTAGGTCTTGGCGTGTTGATGGATGTCGTTCTAGAGATCTGTAAAGGATGCTCCTCTACCGCATGGGCTTACTCAAATTTAGCCTCTCACGCTTGGAATATCGGACAGTTCGGACTGCAAGCACAAGAGGACGTATGGGGCGACGATCCATTCGCCTTAGCTGCCACTGGTTTTGCATTTCCATGCGGTAAAGCAACACCTGTAGAAGGCGGATACAAGGTCAGCGGAAAGTATCCCTTTGCTAGCGGTGTGGATGCTTCAACTTGGATGTTGGTAGGTGCTATGACAGAACAAACTGGAGGCGCACCACAACGTCGCCTCTTTTTAATCCCACAAGCTGACTTTAAGAGCCAAGACAACTGGCAAGCGTATGGCTTAGGTGGTACGGGTAGCCATGATGTCCATATGACTGATGCCTTTGTGCCTGAACACCGCAGTGTCTCAGCCGAAATTTTTGCTGCGGGTCAAAACTTGCCCGGCGCGAAGTTGTACAGCAACAAGTTATTTCAAATGCCAACATTTGCAGCGTTTGCTTATGTGCTTGCCGTTGTTCCCTTGGGTACAGCCAAAGCAGCAGTGGAACAATTCACAGCCAATATGCGTAACCGCGCAAGCACCTATACCGGCTCCCGCGTTGCTGAACTCGGTCCCGTACAAGCGCGTATCGCAGAGGCCGCTGCTTGTGTAGAGTTTGCAGAGACCGTGATTCGCCGTGATTGGACTGACTTAGAAGAAGCCGTTGAGAGAAACGAGTTTCCGACTATGGAGACCAAGTTGCGCTGGAAGCGTAATGCGGCTTTTGCTACTGGCTTAGCAGTTCGTAGCATTGATACGCTTATGCCAGCAGCCGGTGCAGCAGGTCTTTCCTTGCAGTTACCGCTTCAAAGGCAATTTAGAGATATCCATGCAGCGTCTTCGCACATCGGCCTGACCTGGGATGTGCATGGAGCCGCCTATGGACAAAGCGCCTTGGGCTTGCAGCCTCAAGGTGGCCTGTTGCTCTAATTTAGTTGTGCGAATGTATTAACTGCAAAAGGCGGTCTGGCGTCAAAGGCAAATGGCGCGGCCGCACACCTAGGGCGTGGTGGACAGCATTTGCAATCGCTGCAGCCAATGGCCCCGCAGCCACTTCACCTGCACCAATACTGGGTAGTTCCGCAGCATCCACCAAATCAATATGGAGTTGCGGGATTTCGTCAAACCCTAATATTGAATAGGTGTCCCAGCTATTGCTTGTGATACCTGCAGGCCCCCATGTCACGGACTCTTTCAATGTCCAACTGATAGCTTGTAATAAACCACCTTCAATTTGGTTGAGCAATCCATCGCGATGCACAATACGACCGGCGTCCACCGTGCACCATACCTGTTGCACACGGATGCTCTCACCCACCTCTATTTGCACTACCACTGCGCAATACCCTGCATGGTTTTTGTAACGGCCGAAGGCTATTCCGTATCCGTGGCCGTTTAGACCCTCACCACGTGAATCCCAGTTCGCTGCATCAGCTGTGGCTTGTAAAACATGCTTGGCCCTTGTATCGGTTAGATGGCGAAGCCTAAATTCAAGAGGGTCTACTGTTGCGGTTTCGGCCAGTTCATCCATGAAAGATTCAATGGCAAACGTATTGGCGAACCCTCCTAAGGATCGCAGGGCTGACACACGCAAAGGTCCCTCAGGAACAAAGTGGTGCATGACGTCGAGTGCCGGCAAATCGTAATAAGGAATGATGTTGCGCAAACCGCCACCGGTTGGTAACACTTGGTCTTTCTGAACAGGTCTTGGAGTTTTGGGGTCTGAGGCCCAAGCTCCGAGTAGATTGATGCCAGGTAACCAACCAGGCCGATTCAAATGGCTGTGGCTCCAAACTTGCGCTTGCCAATCTGAGATGCGTCCTTGTTCGTTTAATCCTGCGTTCAACTCAATCAAACTGGCTGACCCAACGGGGGACACAGACATCTCATCTTGACGTGTCCATTGCACACGCACTGGTACTTGCAAGTGATGGGCTAGAAATGCGGCGTCAAACGCCACATCGTCAGCCCCGTTGTGCCCATAGCAGCCAGCACCTGGGCTGTGAACAACATCCAAAATATCTACAGATATGCCTAGGGCGGCGGCTATCTCCAGCCTAAGTTTGAAAACGCCTTGCGAATGGGTGTACACCGTCAGTCCCGCTTTGTTAGCAGAGTGACGCATGGGTTCCGCTAAAGCACAAGCCAAGCCTATGGACGCATGTGCAATATAAGGTTTGGAATAGCGTCTCGTGACACGTTGTGAAGCAGGCAATGCCTTTCCTTGGCTGACTACCTTTTCATCTACAGAAGGCAAACTGGTGAGCAGAGCTTCAATCTCCTGGAACGCAGGTAAGTTTGGTAATTGCCACTCAATCGTTGCATAGGCTTTTTCATAGGCGCGTAGAAGCATTCCTTCATCTGGCCCCAACAACGCAATGAAATCACCTTGAATGACTAATTCAGTAACTCCCTCAAGTGATCTCAATTGGGCAGCATCTATATGACGCGCTCTTGCTTCAGCATGTGGTCCTCGCAAAATACGTGCGTGCAACATATTGCTGCGAACCATATCGTGCACAAATCCTGGTCCAGTGAATTTGCCTTTGAGATCGAATCGTATGAATTCATCATCAGGTAGGTGCACTAGTTTTTTGACATCGCGGCTTTTTTCTAATAGTGTGTCAACGCGAATAAGCGCGTAATTGGTATTTTTCGCTAACGAGTGAAACCCAATTTTTTCTTTTGACTGTGACGCACTAAAAATACCTTGATCGAGCGTCAAATCTTCTAAGCTAACAGCAAGATGCTTTGCCGCCTGTGCGGCAAACAACTGGCGCATATAGATGCACGCGTGACGGAGAGCAGTCGCACCTACCTCAATAGAAAAACTACCAGCGGTGTAACCTTCATCTGGACTGGATGCGGTATGCCCTGCTAATAAATCAACCTGCCTAGGATGAATGCAGAGCTCTTCACAAGCTACTTTGACCAAGGCTGCAGAAATGCCCTGACCGAGCTCAACTTTACCGCTGTAAATTTGAAAGCGATCATCCGCTAGCAGTTGAACCCATTGTTTCAACAACGGTGCGGTCTGTATGCTGGTTGGTATAACTGTCGCCATATTCAATCTTTGACTTGCAGGCGATGCATCGCAAGCTCTGTGGCTTTCAAAATGCGCACGTGCGCACCACATCGACACAAATGCCTGTTCAAGATCTCGATGATTTTCTCTTTGGAAGGATTTAGCTCGCGTTTTAACAAAGCAGTCAAAGACATCAAGATGCCATTGATGCAGTAGCCACATTGCGCAGCTTGCTCCTCTAAAAAAGCTTGCAACACAACAGAGCCAATAGGATCACCTTGTAAGGCGGTGGGTGTGAACACGTCACACCCCTCTACCGACTCGGTAGATAAACCACACGACTGCTGCGCAACGCCGTCAACAATGACGGTGCATGCGCCACAGTTACCTGCACCACAACCGAAGCGCACATCTTTGGCGTCGCATGGATTTCTTAAAACGTGAACCAAGGGTAACTTACCATCGACTGAAGCCGATGTTGTTGCACCATTCAATTGAAATACTGTCACTTCTTTCCCGAACTAGCGATCCACCATGCGGCGAGTTGAGTTCCGTCTCCATCGCCAAGACCTGCAGCGGCGGCTTGTTCAAATACACCCATCGTGGCGCTTGCCGCGGGCAGTTCATAACCCATAGCTTTCGCCTCTGCCATCATGGCGCGAAGGTCTTTGCGTATGGAGTCAATATTGAAATGCGCAGGTCCTTGGTCAATGCCATTTAAAGACGCAACCACAGCAGAACCGCGAAACTTGATAACGCCAGGTGCGCCAGGAGTGTCAGCCAAAATATCCATCAACCTCTCAGCTGAAAGTCCTGCTGGTTTGGCCATCAAAATGGCTTCGCCCAATGCCTGCCAATACACCAATAAAGGCAGATTCACGGCTAACTTCATGCTCGCACCAGAACCAATGGCACCCACATGTTCCACGCGGCGACAGAGTTGTTCCAACAATGGCTTGGCACGAAGGAAATCAGCGGCCTCCCCTCCCACAAAGCCAAATAACTGGCCTTGCTTTGCAGGACCGACCGTACCGCCTACTGGACACTCTAAAAGAGCAGCTCCAACAGCCACAACTTGGCCGTTAAGGTGAATAGATGTTTCTGGACGAACAGTGCTCATGTCCACAAACAACTTGCCTTTCACGTCACCTGTCAGCGCACCGTTAACTCCAGCATAGGTGTTTTCAATCGCAGCGGCATCAGTCAACATAGACAAACTAAGCTCTGCTTGAGCAACTGCTTCTTGTGGAGTTGCAGCCCAAATGGCGCCACGATCAAGTAGCGCTTGGGCTTTACCAGCTGATCGGTTCCAAACCACCAGCGAATGGCCCGTGTCCAATAACCGCTCAGCTATCGCACTGCCCATTCGGCCTAGGCCCAGTATGGCGATTTTCATGTGTGGCTTTTACTTTTTTAAGATTTGATCTTGAACAGTTTTTTGGCATTTCCACCAGTGATCAAGTCTCTGTCGTCTTTGTTCAAACGCTTGACAGCAGAAACAAGACCTAATGGATCAACCTCTGCCATGTCGTAGGGATAGTCAGTTCCCAACATCACATGGTCAGCACCAAAACGCTCAATCATGTTGCGCAGCATGCCAGGGTCGAATGTGATGGTGTCGAAATAAAAACGTTCCAGATAAGTAGATGGCTTTCGCTTGATGACGGTACGACCATCTGGACGTGCGCCATACACATGGTCCATACGCGCCCAATAATGTGCCAAGTAACCACCTGCATGTGCCAACAACACTTTCAGTTTGGGGTTACGTTCCATCACGCCATCAAAAATCAAATGGCTCACAGCGATGGTGGTATCCAAAGGATTACCTATCACGTTATTGAAATAATGGTTCTCAAGACGGCTCGCTTCGGTGAATCCGTTAGGGTGAATAAACAAAGGAACGCCCAATTCACTCACAGCGGCAAAGAATTTTTCTAATTTGAGCGACGGGTCGGTTAGGTTTTTGCCGTTGACGTGGGTATTGATCTCAATACCTTTCAAACCTAAATTCTTGACTGCGTGCTTGAGTTCTTTGACAGCTAAACCAGCATCTTGTAAAGGAACGGTGCCTAAGCCAATCAAACGATCAGGATGTTGGGCGACCAATTTGGCCATGCCTTCATTCACGTCACGCGCTAACTCCGCGCCAAAAGCAGGCTCAGCGAAGTAGTAATACTGAAATGGCGCGGGTGATACAGCTTGGATATCGACACCCATACGATCCATGTCTTTCAGACGAACAGCAACGTCTGACAACATGGGGGCTCTATCACGCATTTGTTTGGAATTGGTATCGCGCGTCAACTGGTTCGCAAAAATATGGCCAACCTCTTGCTCAATCGGTTTGAGAACAGATGCTTTTTGACCAACCGTTGGATTGAAGTAATGGCAATGGACATCGATATTCAAATGACCGTCTTTACGCTTGGCTAATTTTTTAGTGGCAAGCGACGTGAACATGCCAGCGGCACCCTTAGCCGTTTTTCCGTGTTGGTGGTAGGGATGCTTACAAGTAGGGGCGCAGGTAAAAATCATAAAACTTCCTTCAGAGTTATTAAAAAACAAAATTAGAAAATACCCAGATGGCGGGTTGCCAGATCGGGATTGGCTTGAACTTCTTCATGCGTTCCACTGTACGCAACTTGTCCCGTATTGAGCACCACCACATCGTCTGCAAGGCGCATCGCCAAATCAAAATTTTGCTCAACCAAAATTATCGACAGTCCTTCAGACTTGAGCTTAGCAATTCCACGCGAGACTTCAGCGACGATCAAAGGCGCTAATCCTTCAGAGGGCTCATCGAGTAGCAGCACATCTGGGTTTCCCATTAGCGCACGGCCAATGACGAGCATCTGCTGCTCGCCGCCAGACAAGGTGCCAGCGCGTTGTTTATGCCTAGATTCCAATTGAGGAAATAAGTCATACACGCGTTCAATATTCCAAGGATGCGCAGTGTCACGTTTTTGCTGAGCAACCATGAGATTTTCTTCAACGCTCAAACTGGCAAAAACACGGCGTCCTTGTGGCACCAACCTAATTCCGCGTTTGGCAATGGCCTCAGGCACCATACTTCCAATGACTTGTCCATCTAGATAAATCTGTCCGCCAGTACATGGAAGCAAGCCTGACAACGTGAGCAAGGTCGTCGTTTTACCCGCACCGTTTCGACCCAGTAAGGCAAGCACATGGCCTTTTTTGAGTCCAAAGGAAATTCCATGCAGCACATGGCTCTCGCCGTAGTGTGCGTGTATGGCATCGAGGTTTAATAAATCAGTGGCCAAGGTAGACCTCCCGAGTTCGGGGGTGATTGACAACTGTTTCGCGGTCCCCTTCAACAATCAAACTACCGTAGTGAAGTACAGCAATTTGTTCAGCAAATGCTAAAGCGACGTCCATATCGTGCTCGATCATCACGATCGTGGTTGTTTTGGGAAGGGCTGCAACCAGATCACGCACGATGATGCGCTCGTCTTGCGACAAACCTGCTAAAGGCTCGTCTAGAAGAAGAAGTCGGGGCGACTGGGCCATGGCGACGGCAATTTCTACGCGACGCTGCTCTCCGTAGGATATTTCTCCAGCGGCCAAATGACCCGAACCTGTCAATCCCACAGAATCCAATATTGACTCTGCTTTTTCGAACAACACGTCGCTCACAGTCAACGGACTGAAAGCTTGGAAACGCCGATTGCTAACGCCCAACAATGACAACACCACGTTGTGCAAAAGCGTATCTTTGGGAAACAAAGTGATGATTTGGTAGGTACGACTCACACCCGCATGGGCGCGTCTATGCACTGGCTGGAAAGTTAAATCTTCCCCAAATACTTTGATGCTGCCTGAGTCAGGTTTTAATTCACCAGAAATTTGATTGAACAACGTTGTTTTACCTGCGCCATTAGGCCCGATGATCAAGCGACGCTCGCCTGGCTTGACTGAAAAAGAAACGTCTTGCGTGACCTTGATGCCGCCAAAACTTTTACACAGATTTTTTATTTCAAGCGCGAAGGTCATGGCTTACTCCCGCTTTTAAAACGTTCTTTCCATACAGCCACAGCAGATACCAATCCTGCAGGCATGAAGATCACAATAAATAAAAATACCAATCCCAGCAACATATTCCAGCGCTCTACATACGCGGATGCATAGTTCTTGAGCACCACAACGACGAACGCTCCGAGCAAAGGTCCTACCAATGTTCCGGAGCCCCCAGCAATCACACATAACAAGGCTTCAGCAGAAACAGTGATCGCCATGACGCTCGGGTGAATGTATTTATGGAAATACACATACATCAAACCGGCAACCGCACCGATGAAACTGGCTATAACAAACGTAGTCCAGCGAATCGCCCAGACGTTGTAGCCAAGTACACTCATGCGTCGCGCTTGGTCGCGCGTTCCGCGAATCGAGGCACCAAAAGGCGAACGAATCATCACGTGGATCATATAAATACACGCGCAGGTGATGACCAACACAAACCAATAAAAATTATTGCTAATGTCGAGATCAATACCAAATGGGTGGGGACGTGTCAGGCCTGACAAACCGTTGTCGCCATTCGTAACAGATACCCAGCGGTAACCCAAACCCCAAACGATTTGCGACAAGGCTAAGGTCAGCATCAAAAAGCCTAAGCCCGTTGCGCGTAAAGCAATCCAACCAAACACCATGCCAATCAATGTGGTCAGTAGCAAGGCGCTAGGTGCTGTGATCGAGTGGTCCAACCCCATCTTGATAGATAACCAGGCTGAAATGTAAGCAGACAAACCTAAATAAGAGGCATGCCCCAACGATGTCAACCCAGCGTATCCCACCAACAGATTCAAGCTGGAGGCAAAAATCACGGCAATCAAAATTTGACTGCCTAAGTTAACAAAGTATTCTCCTGAGACCAATGGCAGTAGCGCCAGAAAAACCAAACCCAGCAATATAGCGATTCGGTTCATGTTGTGACTCTTCCAAATAAGCCTTGTGGCTTAAAGGCAATCACCACCACCATCGGTAAAAACAAAATCACATAGGCCAAATCTGGCACAAGGGCAATGCCGAAGGTATAAATAAATCCAACAATAAAGCTTGCTACAAAGGTACCAACCAAGCTACCCACCCCGCCCAATATCACCACAATAAGTGCCAGCGGCAACATATCAGCATCGAGTCCCGGATAGGCATTGAAGATGGGACCACCTAAGGCGCCACCAAGACCTGCCAGTGCCGCACCTAGACAAAATACGGTCGTGAATAAAAGTGATGCAGGAATTCCGACTGCGCGCGCCATCGGCATGTCGTCTACACCCGCGCGAATCATGGCACCTAATCGGGTTCTCTCCATCAACAAATAAAGCAATATGCCCACCACGATGGAGAAACCTAAAACTACCAAACGGTAAGTGGGAAAACGCAAACCAAAAAATTCCATGGGCGCAAGAAACATGGCGGGCGTTTGAATGGGTAGCGGATCACCACCCCAAATCATCAAACATAAATCGGCCACCACAAACGAGAGCCCTAAAGTAGCTAGCACTTGGCCTTGCGCGTTGTTGGTTAATCGACGCAAAATAAATCGCTCGATCAAACCTCCCACTACCGCCATGGAAAGCATGGAGGCGCACGCCGCCAAAATCAAACCATGGCCGCCTCGGATCATCGAAGCAGCCACGTAAGCACCCAGCATAAACAAGGACCCATGCGTCAAATTGGCAATGCGCATCAATCCAAATATGAGCGCAAAACCGGAGGACAGCATAAACAGCAGTCCTCCAAAAGCCAAACTGTTGAGAGTTTGGATTACCCAGATTTGCATAAGCGGCTTAGGACTCTATGTTCTTAGCGGGTGGCCAATCACGCGAATACACAGGGTTTGCTAGAAATTGCTTAGGGTCATACGTCCAGTACTGGCTGATGTTGGAATAAGTTTTGATCACGGAATTAACCAAACGACCTTCTTTGCGGGCAACTTGTCGGATGTAGACATCGCCGACCACATTACCGAGGTCATCGAATTTCACATAACCGCGTGCAGTAGGCACATTGGTTTTCTTGAGGGCTGCCATCAGTGCATCTTTGTTATTGACTTTGCCGCCAACAGCACTTACTGCTGCTTCCAACACAGCGCCGCTCACATAGGTGGCAGCAGCATAAAAGCCTGGGTCATAGTTGTATAACTTGCGGAAAGCAGGAGCAAACTTGGCATTGATAGGATTACTTAATTCAGGCGAATACCAGCAAACAGTTTGAATACCCAAGGCTTCATCGCCCATGTTACGCAGCACAGATTCATCCAGTGCGGTCATACCACCAACAACTGTCATCTTGCTGCTCAGACCGTATTCATTGAACTGACGCAAAAATCTAAAGCCGTTGGAGCCAGCGAATCCTAAGAAGATACCGTCCACATTGGTTTTTAGTTGGGCCAGAAAACTACCGTAATCTGGTGAAGTCAAAGGCGGGAACATTTTTTGAACAATCTTGCCGCCGTTTTCTTCAAACACACGTTGAAAGCCAGCATTCATTTCGTGGCCATACGCGATGTCATCAGCAATCAAGACCATACGCTTGAACTTCAAAGTTTTTGCACAGTGGTCTGCCATCACGTGTGCACACTGCGCTGATGTTGAGGTAGCTCGCACAAACCAAGGATTAGGTTTGCGTTGTGTCATATCCTCAGCAGCAGCAACTGACAAGGTAGGAATTTTTTGCGCCTTGATGTAGTCGTCAATCGCGAGTGCCTCGAATGCGGCCAAGGGGCCCATCAAGACGTGCACTTTATTAAGCTCCACCAGCTCTTGCACTTTGGACTTTGCATTCGCAGGAACACCGCCTGTATCTGCCACGATGAGTTGCACTTTTTGCCCGGCGATCATGTTGTTGCGCTCGTTCAAATACATGAGCAAGGCGCGCTCCATGTCAATGCCGCCAGATGCCAATGGACCTGTTTTAACAGTCAATAGTCCAACTCGAATAGCGTCGCCTGATTGCGCATGCAATGCTGTGGGCAAAGCCATGGTCATACCAGTGGCTGCAGTGGTTTGTAGAAAGTCGCGTCTTGTTGTCATGATGTCTCCTAAATAGTTGTTCGGTTGAAATTCAAACTTGCTGTAATACCTCCTTCTATGGGAGGTTATTGTTTATTCCCTCGCGGGATAACGGGCAGAAGCAAGTAAGGCCGCGCGTCAGAATCAAAATGTAAGGTGGTTTCGCCATTAAAAATAGCCCCTGGACGATCACGAGGATCATTATGAAGAAACGGGCCACATCCCAGAAGTTCATTCTTAAAGTTGGACAATTTCAACCCCGTCTTCTCGGCATAGGTGTAATCCCGACCACGCACTGACAGCGCGAGCCGATGTCCCGCTGGAATAACGATGGAGGTAGGCCA
>Ga0209188_1001139_pt1 | contig 22469 bp, 19 predicted proteins | sample C_130625_EF_Meta_FD_187307 | JGI IMG/M metagenome (GOLD analysis project Ga0209188, IMG submission 187307) | Freshwater microbial communities from Lake Croche, Canada to study carbon cycling - C_130625_EF_MetaG (SPAdes) (version 2) | ecosystem: Environmental > Aquatic > Freshwater > Lake... | reverse complement strand
ATCTAATAAGATTATTTAAGGGGACTTTTTTTGTGGACTATTTTGTGATGTCTGTGATAGGTAAAGTTTTACCTACTTTAATTTTGCTGCCCTGTCTAACAAAAAGCATTCCAGTAACTATAACGCTATCTCCTACATTAATACCTTTAACAATTTCAACAGCGCTCGATGTTCTAAATCCTGTTTCAACATCTATGAATTGTGCTATACCATTTTTTACAATTGCAATTTGTTTACTCTTTGATTCTGGGATAATCACATTCGTAGGCACCATAATAGATGGTTTTTTATTCGTTTCACTTAAGTATACTTTTACATAAGCACCTGGCAACATCTTTCCATCTAATTGTGCACGTACTTTAATATTTCTAGTTGTGGCATTAATTTGAGGTTCAATCGCAAAAATAGTGGCATTCATTTTTGATTTATCTGATTCAATGCCTTCTACTTTGATAGACTTCCCTATTTTAAGATAAGCGGCATACATTTCAGGTGCCGTAAAATCAATTTTAAGTTTATCTGTTTTTTGTAAAGTAGCAATGGTAGTGCTGGTATTAATAAATGCTCCCAAACTTACTTGTCTCAATCCAATTTGTCCTGTGAAAGGAGCTTTCACGATTGTTTTTTCGATTAAAGATTGTGTGTAGGCTAAATCGGCTTTTGAACTTTTTACTTGTTGTAAAGAAATATCATAGTCGCTTTGATTAATGCCCTTTACTTTTAAAAGTTGTAAATTTCTTTGTTCATTAATGTTGGCTAATTCTAATTGAACTTTAATTTTTTCCAACTGGGCTTCTAAGTCAGCATCGTTTATTTTAGCTAAGATAGTGCCTGCCTGTATCAATTTGCCCTCAGGTATTTGTAAATAAGTTATTCTTCCATTGGTTTCCGGATGAAGTTCAATTGACTCAGTAGCAAGCACTGAACCTGTCACTTCCACCGACTTATCTATAATTTGGGAAGCAGCAATTGCAACATCAACATTTACAGGGGCATTTGGATTGAATTTATCAAAAGATTTTGACTTCTCTTTACATCCAACAGCTGCCATGATGCAGACAAAACAAAGAATTATTAAATTTCTCAAAATGGTCGATTTTAGCTAGTAAAGATAGCCAAAAATTAGGTTTTTTAAAAACAAAATAGATGAATGGCAGTCTATCATACAAACTAAATGGGATGGTCTTAACGTGTCTTTTTAAATTCTTCAAATTTCTTTTCAATATAATAACCCAATTCTAAATCATTTAATAAGCCTAAGACCTCATAAGATGGTCTGCAGAAGTTCATAAATCGCTCTAATTGTTCCCCCTCTAAATGGGTAAGTTTTATCACAAATCTTTTGGTAAAACGGTACCCCACATATTTCTCCTGTTCTTGAGAAACTAGCCTTTTTTGTAAAAATTGCAAGTTTCTATTTCTTTTTACGCGAAACATATTTATAATTTCATCTAAATCAAATCCAATAGTTAAGCCATTGGCACCAAATAGTTGTTGTCCACTACTCAATTTAATACCTGGGGCCTGGTAGTTAAAATATTTAGCATAATCAATTCTGTTTTGAATAGAATCCAATTTATAATAACTATTTCTAACACGCACTTCGGGCAGATCAAAACCAGCCACATGAATCATGACATTGAAATTGTGCAAATCTTCAATGGTATCAATAGGATATTTATGTGTTGTCTTTCCAAATAAGGAGAACCAAAGAGAATCATTCGTCCTTACATTGATAGAATAGCGCCCTAAAGAATCGGTGAATGCATGATTTGAATTACTAAAAACAATCACAGCTTCAATAGGCCTTCTTCCTGAAATATCATAAACCACACCACTAATAGTAGTAGTTTGTGCACTTATTTTAGATAAACCAAAAAGCATTAAAATAATAAAAAAACTAATTCGGTAATTCATAGCGTGTGCAATATTAGTAAAGGCAAACTTAAATATGGGCGTTTTGTACTATTATTAACAGGGTTTTACCTTTTAACTAAAATGGCCAATAAGTATTAAGAAAGTTAAGTAAAAAACCAATTCCAATGGTAGAAAGCACAATCCACTGCGCTGCCATTTTTTGTTTATAAATTAAATAAGTACTTGCCATAAACACAAAAACATAAGCTGTTAAAGTAAGTGAATTATGATATTCCATTTTAATGGAAAATGCCCCCATTAATTGTAGTGTTGCTCCTAGCATAATGCCTACTACTGCTGCATATATACCCTCTAAGGACCTATAAAAAATTGCATATTTTTTTAAGTTTTGCCAAATAGGAAAAAAGAATAAAACAATTAAAAAACTAGGTAAAAAAATACCAAGGCTTCCCATGAAAGCCCCCAATACTTGTATAGGAATTGTTTTTTCTTTTAAAGCCATCGCACTTGTATAGCTAGCCACAGAAAATACGGGTCCAGGCATAGCCCTTACCATTCCAGCACCCATTAAAAAAGCTTCTTTAGAAATTTTTAATACATCTCTTTTATTTTTCTTAATCCGATCTGAATTAGGCCTTGCCACATATTGCTCATACATCATGGGAATTAATACATCTCCTCCTCCAAAAACAATACTTCCAAAACGATAATTGTTTTCAAACACGTTAATGACTTTATGTTGCTCCCAATTTTTTCTAGTTGCTTCTTCCGATAAAATACCTGCAGTTAAAAATAAAAATATAAAAATAAATAAGGCTCCCCAGTTTACAGTTTTTGGTGCAGCCCCATCATTGGGAATTCTTTTTTGGCTGAAATTAGTTGCCATTCCTGCTATAACTATAACTATCGGAATGGCCCAAGGCGATTTGAATGCTAAAAAAATTATAATAGCAGTAAGTATAAAAATAATTTTAGTGATAAAGCTATTAATTGCTTTTTTATATAACACAATAGTGGCGCTGGCAATAAAGCCAATGGCCATGGGTTGTAATAAAATAAAACCTTCTAGCCCCTTTCTCATATCAAAATAGTTGTAGGCAATAGCTACAACTGTCATTAAAAAAGTAGCTGGGAGTATCCATACTAATAATGTTAAAAAGGCCAGTACCATTCCTCCCCTCTTAAAAGCAATTAAAATAATAGTTTGAGTAGACGAAGCGCCAGGTAATAACTGACAAAAAGCGTTGTATTCCATCAGTTCCTCACTGCTGATGTCCTTTCTCTTCTCTACAAAACGGTGCTGCATCAAACCTAAATGTACTTGAGGCCCACCAAAAGCAGTCATTCCGTGTTTAAGAACGGCCGTCAAAAAGGGTATATGGCGAATTAAGTTCAAATAAGTAATTTCAAATAGTTATGCTGTATACCTAAAAATAAATAATTTTCAGGGTATCTAACTCAATTATCATTAAACAAAATGCTAATTAAATTGTCTTATGCAATAGATGACTATTATCATATTGTCAAGTTAAGCAAACTTGCTATAAGTTAATTACATTTTATACCTTTGCATCTTCTATTAAATTAGAACCTAAATACATTTAAAATGAAATTCTTTTTACCCATTATCGCCTTATTTATTTTGTCTGGTTGTTCAAATAGCAGTTATTCAAAATTAGAGTCGGTTTATGCACAGCAAAAATATGATGAGGTTCCTGATTACAGCAATTTACAGTACTGGGCTGCCCATCCCGATAAAAAGGATCCTTCAGACAGCGTACCAGCTCCTTTAAAAGCGAGCTATCATCCTAGTTCTAATGTAGATATATTTTTTGTACACCCTACTACCTATTTAGATAGCACTAGACCTTATGGATGGTCCGCTTCTTTTAATGATTATAAAACAAATCTAAAGACAGATTATCCAACTTTACTTAACCAAGCTTCTGTATTTAATGAAGCTGGAAGAATATTTGCACCAAGGTATCGTCAAGCCCATATTAAATCTTATACGCCCAATAATAAAGTAGATACAGGCTATGCAATGGCTGCCTTTGAATTAGCCTACCAGGATGTAAAAAAATCGTTTGAATATTATTTGGAGCATTATAATAATGGCAGACCTATTATTATAGCTTCTCATAGTCAAGGTTCCACCCATACCATTCGATTGTTAAAAGAATTTTTTGATGGCAAACCATTAAGTAAAAAGTTAGTAGTGGCTTATATAGTGGGTATTCCTGTTGATCCTGCTAATTATACAACACTTAAAGCCTGCGAGAAGCCTAATTCAACAGGATGTATTTGTTCTTGGAGAACTTTTCATGAAGGGTATGTAACTGAATTTGTAAAGAAAGAAAAATTTACAGCCATAGTAACCAACCCTCTTTCTTGGTCTGCTGCTATTACTACTGTAAATAGATTTGAAAACAAAGGGTCTATACTCTATAACTTTAATAAAATTACGCCTCATGTAACAAGCGCTTCGAACCACGAAGGAGTTTTATGGACAACAAAGCCTCATTTTTTTGGTAGCTTTTTATACAAAACGGAAAATTATCATATTGCCGATTATAATTTTTATTACATGAGTGTAAGAAAAAATGTAGCGGAGAGAGTAAATAGTTATTTAACCGCAGGCAATGAATTCACGCATTAATTAGTTACCTACCACACTTAAAAATTTTATGCGCATTATTTTTAGTTGCTCCCAAGAATAATTATTTTCACTTAATTCTTCTTGCGCAATTTGAAGTGAGGAGGTTTCACAGTTTTTGAAGTATTCTAAAATTTCTTCTTGATCATATTCATCCAACCATTCATCAATGGCATAGTCTAAATTTAATTTAGTACCACTGGCTGCGATGGTTTCCATTTCTTCTAACAAGGCTTCAAGTTTAAGATCCTTGTTTTTGGCAATGGTTTCTAAAGGAATTTTTTTATCTACATTTTGAATAATGTAAATTTTATGATTGAACTTATTAGCAACCGATTTCATTACAAAATCATCGGGCTTTTCAATATTATTTTCTGTCACATATTTTTCAATCATAGCCACAAAGGGCTTGCCATATTTTATAGCCTTACCCTTGCTTACACCCTGGCATCTATCTAATTCCTCAATGCTTGTAGGATAAAGGGTGGCCATATCTTGCAAGGAAGTCTCTAAGAAAATAACAAAGGGTGGAAGGCTAATTTTTTTTGCTTCTTTTTGTCTTAATTCTTTTAACATTTCAAATAAAACCTCATCTGTGGCACCTGCTGTTTCCGGACCTTCTGTATCATCCTCTTCTGCATTTTCATCTGCAAATACATTGTTTAAAACAAATGTAAAGCTAGTAGGTTTTTTTAAAAACTTTTTGCCCTTCTGGGTTATTTTAAGTAAGCCATATTCTTCAATATCTTTTTCAATAATGGTTTCTAGCATGGCCTGTCTAACTAGGCTATTCCAAAACAAGGGTTCATGGTCTTTACCTATTCCAAATTCGGGTAATTTTTCATGTCTATACAAACCCAATTGAGGTGTATAATCACCTATTAATACTTGTATAACATAGTCTGCCACAAAACGCTCATTCAATGCTTCAATTACTTTTAATAATTGTACTATCTCTGTTTTTGCTTCAATTTTTTCTTTAGGATGTAAACAATTGTCACATTTGCCACAATTTTTGTCTTCCCAACTTTCTCCAAAATAATGCAATAAACTACGACGACGGCAGGCGCCACTTTCTGCAAAGGCTACTGTTTCATCTATTAACTGTGCGCCCACTTCTCTTTCACTCAAGGGCTTATCTCTTAAAAAATGTTCTAACTTAGAAACGTCTTTATGCGCATAATATAAAATACAGTTTCCTTCTAAGCCATCTCTACCTGCACGACCTGTTTCTTGATAATAATTTTCAATGGACTTAGGAATATTATAATGAATGACGAATCGGATATCGGGTTTGTCAATACCCATTCCAAATGCAATGGTAGCTACTATTACTTGCACATCTTCATTTAAGAATTGGTCCTGTCTACTAGCTCTTAATTTTTGATCCAAGCCTGCATGATATGCTACTGCCTTTATTTTATTAGCAATTAATAAGTCGGCTAATTCTTCGGTAGTTTTTCTATTAAGTGTATAAATGATCCCGCTCTTACCCTTATGCCCAGCAATATATCTTACAATACTTTTAACAGTGACTTCTTTTTTTACCTTGGGTTGCACTTCATAATATAGATTAGCTCTATTAAAAGAAGAAATTAAAACTTCAGGATCACGTAGCGATAAATTTTTAACTATATCACTTTGTACTTTTGGAGTAGCCGTGGCGGTTAAAGCTATAATGGGCACATTTGCATTAATTTCTTCCATCATTTCTTTAAGTCTTCTATACTCTGGTCTAAAATCATGGCCCCATTCGGAAATACAGTGGGCTTCATCTACTGCAAAAAAGGAAACATTTAAATCGCTAAAAAAATCGAGATTTTCTTGCTTCGTTAAAGTTTCAGGTGCTACATATAATAATTTAGTTTTCCCACTTTGTAAGTCGGCCTTCACTATTTTAATTTGTCCTTTATTTAAAGATGAATTTAAAAAATGAGCCACTTCATCTTTTTCACTATACCCTCTTACTAAGTCGACTTGGTTTTTCATTAGTGCTATTAAGGGCGATACTACTATGGCGCAGCCAGGTAGCATTAAAGCAGGTAATTGATAACATAAACTTTTACCGCCCCCAGTGGGCATGATCACAAAAGTATCTCTACCACTCAATAAGGAGACAATAGCCTTTTCTTGGGTTCCCTTAAATTCTTTAAAACCAAATTGGTCCTCTAATGCCTTTAATAACACAGGACGGCTAACAGTATTGTTACTAGCTGTAGATAAGGGGGCTTTTTTGGTTGCTTTTTTGGTGGTCGCCATCTGTAATTATCTTAAAATCAACTATTTCGGTGTAAAATAGCTATATAAGGTAACGAAATTAATTCACTATTGCTCAACTCTATGTATTATTTTACTAAAAATCTTTTTTTTAAGGATTTTTAAAAAATAGGGATGAATATACATGAAACATTAACTTTGCTGATTCTTAAACCGCATATGGATAAACAAATAAGTGCAATTGCCAATAGAACACTAGAAATAGAAGCGGCAGCCATTACTAGCCTACAAAAATTTATAGACAACCCTTTTATAGAATCGGTGAAAGCTATTTATACATCTGAAGGAAGATTAGTTGTAAGTGGTATTGGTAAAACTGCCATTATTGCACAAAAAATTGTAGCTACTTGTAACTCCACTGGAACCCCTGCTTTATTTCTACATGCTGCAGATGCCATACATGGCGATTCAGGCATGATCAATAAAAAGGATATTGTATTAATTATAAGTAAAAGTGGAGAAAGCCCCGAAATTAAAAATTTAGTCCAATTAGTAAACAGTTTTGGAAATACTATTATTGCGATGGTAGGTAATACAGAAAGTTATTTAGCAACTCATGCTAAATGGGTCATAAATACTACCGTAGACAAAGAAGCCTGTGCACATAATTTAGCGCCCACTTCTTCCACTACTGCACAGATGGCCATGGGAGATGCTATGGCTATGTGTTTAATGGAATTGAAAAAAGTAAAGGCAATTGATTTTGCTAAATATCATCCAGGAGGAAATTTAGGTAAACGATTAACACTCACAGCTGGTCAAATGGCGCAAGTGAATTCAAAACCAACTGTAAAGCTAAGTACTAGTTTAAAAGAGGTGATAATGGTTATTTCAAAAAACAGATTAGGTGCAGCCGTAGTCATTGATGAAAACGAAAAAGTACTGGGTATTATCACAGACGGAGATATTCGAAGAATGCTAGAAAATTATGCTAGCATTCAAAATTTAACCGCAGCTACAATAATTCATGTAGACCCTATAACCATTGCACCATCCGCACTAGCAGTAGAAGCCTTAGCATTGATGGAACAAAAAGATATCAGTCAATTAATTGTTGCACAAGAGAATACATTTGTGGGAATGATTCATTTACACGACTTAATGAAAGAGGGGATTTTATAAATCAAAGATAAGTATGCAAAACAAACATCATTATGTAGCCATCATGGCGGGTGGAATAGGCAGTAGATTTTGGCCCATGAGTAGAACCGCTTATCCCAAACAATTTTTAGACGTTTTGAACACTGGAAAAACTTTAATTCAGTGGACCTATGAAAGATATACGCAGTTCATCCCAGTAGAAAATATTTATATTGTTACTTCTGAAGAATATGTTTCTATTGTAGAATCACAGTTACCTCTTTTACCAAAAGAAAATATTTTAGCAGAACCCAGTAAAAAAAATACAGCGGCTTGTATTGCATATATTTCTTTTAAATTAGCCCAGAAGGATCCTCAAGCCACTTTTGTAGTAGCGCCTAGTGACCATTTAATTTTAGAACAAGAAAACTTTCAAAAAATTGTTGAACAGTCTCTCGATTTTGTTTCACATATTAAGGCCCTAGCCACTTTAGGTATAAAACCAACCAACCCCAATACTGGTTATGGTTACATTCAATATGAAGGTTTAGAAGTAAGTAAAGGGGTTTATAAAGTAAAAACATTTACAGAAAAACCCACGGTGGAAATTGCAGAGTCCTTTATAGCCAGCGGCGATTTTTTATGGAATGCAGGTATTTTTGCTTGGAAGGCCTCTACTATCATTGCTGCTTTTGAAAAGTACCAACCAGAAATGTTTGAATTATTTGATGGTGAAAAAGCAAATTTTAATACTGTAGCTGAAAAACAATCTATTCAAAAAATATATCCTCAATGTGTGAATATATCTATTGATATTGCCATTATGGAAAAAGCAGATAATGTGTATGTAATACCTGCCAGTTTCGGATGGAGCGACCTAGGTACATGGAATAGTGCTTATGATACCATGGAAAAAGATTATTTCGGTAATGCAGTAGCTTCAGATAATGTAATTGTCATTGACGCTACTAAGTGTATGATTAATGCTCCGAAGGATAAATTAGTTGTAGTTCAAGGACTTGATGATTTTATAGTAGTAGATACCAAGGATGTACTTCTTATATGTAGTAAAGAAAAGGAGCAATCTATTAAAGAATATGTTGCTGAGGTAAAAAGACATAAGGGCGATAAATACATCTAGCCACAAATACTTCAAAATTGGGCATAAATTCTTATCTTAGATTAGAACGCATTAGTTCTAATAACCTAAATTTTCCAAATGGCAACCATAATCACTGGAACGGGCAGCTATATACCTGGTCTTGTAATACCTAATAATTCCTTTAGCGACCACCATTTTTATGGAGAAGATGGCGTATTAATAAATACACCCAATGCAGAAATTTTTGAGAAGTTTAAAGATATCACTGGTATTTATGAAAGAAGATATGCAGATAAAAATGTAAATACTTCTGACTTAGCTGCTAAAGCAGCAGCCTTAGCTATTGAAGATGCTGGTATAGATGCTGAAACTATTGATCAAATAATTGTAGCGCATAATTTTGGTAACGTCACCACAGGTAGCATACAATCTGATACCGTTCCTGCTATTGCCTCAAGGGTAAAAAATTTACTAGGTATTCGAAATGCCAATTGCGTAGCCTATGATTTACTATTTGGTTGCCCAGGTTGGATACAAGGCGTTATACATGCCGATTCTTTCATTAAATCGGGTTTAGCCAAAAGATGTTTGGTCATAGGAGCTGAAACCTTGAGCCGTGTAGTAGACCCACACGATAGAGATAGTATGATTTTTAGTGACGGTGCAGGTGCTTGTATAGTAGAAAATTCAAACGATTCAACGAATGGCATACTTGCCAGCAGTGTTCAAAGTCACTGTATGGACGAGACCTATTTCTTGTACTTAGGTAAGTCTTACCATCCAGAAGGCGATGAAGCCACTAAGTATATTAAGATGAAAGGACGTAAAGTATACGAGTACGCAATTAAAAATGTACCCATTGCAATGAAAGAATGTATTGAAAAAGCAGGGGTAGCTATTCATGAAGTAAAGAAATTCTTCTTGCATCAAGCCAATGAAAAAATGGATGAAGGTTTTATTAAAGCCTTATTTAAATTATACGGCATTAAAGATATTCCTGAAAATGTAATGCCTATGAGCATACATGAATTAGGGAATAGTTCGGTGGCCACCATTCCAACTTTATACGATATGGTAAAGCGTGGAAAATACAAGGAACACCAACTAGATAAAGGCGATGTAGTTATTTTTGCTTCAGTGGGTGCAGGTATGAATATTAATGCTATCTGCTACAGGGTATAAATTTAAAATAGTTTACCTATAACTAGTACCCTCTCACATTTTTCCCTTCCATATAATTTTTGAAAGCTTTGTTACAAACTTTATTCCCCCCAGGGGTTGGGTAATTACCTGTGAAATACCAGTCGCCAGTATTAGTAGGGCAACAATCATGTAAATCTTCTACAGTTTGATAAATTACTTCAACAGGTATTTTAATATTTTCAGGCGTTATTAACTGCGCAATTTTATCAGAAATTTCTTCAGGCGTAAAAGGCGCGTATAATTCACATACCACATTTTCGGTATGTAAAGCATTTGCTGCTTCTAAGGCAATTATTTTTTGATAAGTATTTTCAATAATATGACTCATTCCTTTCTCATTCAATAAAGCAATCACTGCTCTAAAGGCAATAAAATCGTTCATCTTGCTCATGTCGATACCATAACAGTCTGGGTATCTAATTTGAGGTGCGGAAGAAACCACAATTATTTTTTTAGGTCCTAAGCGGGACAACATTCTAATAATGCTTTCTTTTAAAGTGGTACCTCTTACAATACTATCATCAATAATTACCAAGGTATCTTCGTCTTTACGCACTGTGCCATAGGTAATATCGTACACATGTTGTACCATCTCATTTCTATTGGTATCCTCAGTAATAAAAGTGCGTAGTTTTACATCTTTAATCGCAATTTTTTCTTGTCTAATTTTACGATTAATCATAGCCTCTAATTTCTCTGGATCCACCTCTTTACCCCAGCTTAAAATTCTTTCTACTTTAATTTTATTCAAATACTCTTCCATGCCTTTTACTAATCCATAAAAAGCTACTTCAGCTGTATTGGGTATATAAGAGAAAATAGTGTTTTTTAAATCATTACCAATACGCTCTAAAACAATTTTACTTAAGTGATTTCCTAAAGCAATTCTTTCTCTATAAATTTTTTCATCACTACCTCTAGAAAAATAAATACGCTCAAATGAACAAGCGCGTCTTTGTTTTGGTTCAATAATTTGTTCAATTTTGTAATTGCCTTCGTCGTCTACAAGTAAGGCTTGACCTGGCATGAGCTCCAGCACTTCATTTTCAGCTACATTGAAAGTTGTTCTGATAGCCGCTCTTTCACTGGCTGCCACAATTACTTCGTCGTCAATATAATAATAAGCAGGTCTAATTCCATGGGCATCTCTTAATATAAAACTATGACCATTCCCTACCAGACCACCTACGGTAAAGCCTCCATCAAATAAAGGAACTGCTTTCTTTAAAACGTCAGTAATATTGGGATTATTAGGATTAATAGATTCATCATTGGTTAAAAAATGATGAATCACTTCCATCATGGCAGCTAAATCGCTCTGTTTTTCAAAAGGACCAGGATCCATTTTAATATGCTCAAATAATTCGTCGGTATTCACCAAATTGAAATTCCCTGCTAGCGCTAAATTTTTACCCGGCACCAAATTGCGCTTAATAAAAGGATGACAAAATTCAAGATTATTTTTTCCTTGGGTCCCATAACGTAAATGACCCAATAAAATTTCGCCCATGAAAGGTAAATGTCCTTTCATTAAACCCGGATGCTTAGCAATATCTGGTTGAAACTTTTCAAGCTCTTGTATTTCTAAACCTATTTTATAAAACAAATCGGCAATAGGTTGTTGTGCGTTACTACGTAATCGATATAAGAATGGGTTACCTGCTTCAATATTTAATTTAAGTGTAGCCAAACCTGCACCATCTTGACCACGATTGTGCTGTTTTTCCATCAACAAGTATAATTTGTTTAATCCGTAGGTAACCGACCCTCTTTGCTGAAGATAATAAGATAGGGGTTTTCTAAGTCGAATATAGGCTAGCCCACACTCGTGTTTGATTTCGTCGCTCATGATGGAGTTTAAGGAGTCCCAAATTTACAATAGTTAGCTATTGTATACTAGTAAAGAAGTAAAAATTTTCTAAGCTCCTGTAGTAAAGTGAGGTATTTCAATTAGAAGCAGGTCGGAACCGGCTTGGGCATCAATTTGAACAGCCTCAAGCCCAGAAATACCCACTGCATCTCTTCGGCCTAAGAATTGACCACCCACGGTACAATTACCTTCTATACAGATGGCGAATAGACCTTGACCTTCCTGGTGCATAGCATAGTTAGTTGAAAAAGGCTTTTTAAAATGTCCCAAGGATAACCAAGCATCTTGGTTAATGAATAAAGTATTAGGCTCATTGGGAGAAACTACAGTAAGTAGTTGGTCTACTCTATCTTCTGGAAGAAATGATTTTTGATCATACCTAGGGGTAATATTTCTTTCTTTGGGGAAGATCCAAATCTGAAATAGCTCAACCCTTTTGTCTTTATTGGGATTCACTTCGCTATGTTGGATACCAGAACCTGCACTCATAATTTGAACATCATGCTCTTTAATAATGCAATCTCTTCCAGTGCTATCGCGATGATGTAAATCACCAAATAAAGGAATCGTAATAATTTCCATATTATCATGAGGATGGGTGCCGAAGCCCATACCCGCATCAATCTTATCGTCATTTAAAACACGGAGTGCCCCAAAATGAATTTTAGTGGGATCATGGTATTGTCCAAAACTAAAACTATGGTAAGTGTCTAGCCAATCGAATTGAACATGGCCTCTTTCATTTGCAGGATAAAAAATGGAAGACATAGATATAAGTAATTTAAAAAAATTATTTCGTAATCTGATTGGCCACTTGGGTCCAATCTGCTAATTCAACACAACCTTTAAAAGTGTCGTCAATGAAAACATAATAATTTGGCACATGTTCTTTAAACCAAGATTCCATTGATTTGGCCTTTTTTTCTTCTAATGCACGTTGTGCTACTTTATTATAATCTTCTTTTAAGTTTTCTTTATGAGGTGTGGTACGTTCTTTAAAATAAATAAGTCGCACTGCTTTTCTGCCACGTTCGTCTAAATAAACCTGTGGTGTAGAAATATCACCTGGCTTCATATTTTGCATTAATACCACCATGTCTTTGTCCAGTTGATCAATGTTTACATAAGTGGACCCATCACGACCTGTTATAGCACCACCACTAAACTTACTATTATCATCATCGCTAAATTTATTAACAGCTTCTCCAAAACTTAATCTGTTAGCAGTCATTTCTTTTCTAAGACTATCTAAAAATAGTTTTGTTTCATTGATTTCGTCGTTAGTAATAGGAGGTATACGCAATATATGTTTTACAACGGCTTCGTCACCAGACCTTGATATAAGTTGAATAATATGGTATCCAAATTTAGATTTAATAGGTGCAGAAATTTGACCTTCTTTTAAACGAAATGAACCAGCCATAAAAGCTGGATCAAAATTTTTCTCATTACGATTTAAATTAAATACTCCTAGGTTTTCTTTCGCACTAGGGTCTTCTGAATATAATTTAACTAATTGATCAAATTTATTAGCACCCGATTCAATTTGTTTTCTATACTCTAACATTTGCTTAATCACATATTCTTCCACATCTCTGTTTGCTTTAGGATGCATTACTAGCTCTGTTACTTGCACTTCACTTTCATACAGAGGTAGGCTATCAGTAGGAATTTTATTATAGTAATTTCTTACTTCAGTAGGAGTAATTTTAATTTTTTCAACAATTTTAGCCTGCATTTCGTCGGCCAATTTTTGTTCTTTAATTAAAATGCGAAAATCTTCTTTTAATTGAAAAACAGAACGCCCTGCTACTTCTTCTAACACTTCTTTGGAGCCAAATTGTTGAATGAAATTACGAATGCGACTTTCCATGGCTACTTCTACTTCATCATCTGTAACATTGATAGAATCTTTTTGGGCTTGAAGAACTAAAGCTTTACGAATTAATTGCCCTTCTATCATTTTACATTCAGTAGGAATAGTTACATTTTCTTGCCCTTGCGCTTGACGTTTATAATCGCTAATGGCATTTTCTACATCCGATTTTAAAATAAACTTGTCTCCAACAGTAGCTACAATTTTATCTGCTAATACTTTTTTTACTTGCGCCTTTGCCGAAAAAGAAATGGTCAAGCAAAATAAACAGAAGGCAATGCTAAATAATTTCATCAATTTTTTTATTATGGGGTAAAGTTCTGCTGCTTGGGTCATTTACCCAAATAACAAATCTTAATTATTTTATAAAGTACGTTTTACTTCTTCTTCTTCAAAGGCTTCGACAATATCACCTACTTTAAGGTCAATAAAGTTTTTAATAGTTAAACCACATTCCATATTCGATACAACATCTTTCACATCGTCTTTGAAACGTTTTAAACTACCTAATTCAGCACTTTGTCCTTCTCCTTTAGGGTATTCCACAATACCATCACGTATAATTCTAATTTTGCTATTTCTACTCAATTTGCCGTCTAATACGAAACATCCAGCAACAGTAGCTTTATCAAATTTGTACACTTCTCTTACTTCTACGTTGGCCACAATTTTTTCTTGAATTTTTGGCTCCAACATACCTTCCATTGCAGACTTGATTTCGTCAATCGCGTTGTAGATAATTGAGTACAACTTAATTTCTACACCCTCTGTTTCAGCCAATTTATTGGCTTGCATAGAAGGTCGAACATTAAATCCAATGATGATGGCATCAGAAGCTGCGGAAAGAAGTACATCCGACTCAGAAATTTGACCAACCCCTTTTAATATTACTCTAATCGCAATTTCTTCCGTAGATAATTTTTGTAATGAATCACTTAAGGCTTCTACAGAACCATCCACGTCACCTTTAATGATAATATTCAATTCCTTAAAATTACCTAGGGCTAAACGACGACCAATTTCATCTAATGTAATATGTTTTCTAGTTCTAAGGCCTTGCTCTCTTAATAATTGAGCACGCTTAGTGGCTAATTCCTTTGCTTCTGCTTCGTCTTGATATACTTTAAATTTCTCACCCGCTTGTGGAGCACCATTTAAACCTAAAATAACCACTGGTGTAGAAGGCGGCGCCACTTCAATACGCTGATTACGCTCATTGAACATGGCTTTTACTCTACCATAGAACTGACCAGATAAAATTAAATCACCTTGTCTTAAAGTTCCATTTTGTACTAATATGGTAGCAACATATCCACGTCCTTTATCTAATGAGGCTTCAATTATACTTCCAGAACCTTCTCTATTCGGGTTGGCTTTTAAATCTAATAAATCAGACTCTAAAATAACCTTCTCTAATAAAGTATCTACATTTAAACCTTGCTTAGCAGATAATTCTTGGTTTTGGAATTTACCACCCCAAGCTTCTACTAAAATATTCATTTGAGAAAGTTGCTCGTATATCTTTTGTGCATTTGCGCCATCTTTATCAATTTTATTTACCGCAAAAATCATAGGCACATTCGCTGCTTGGGCGTGACTTATGGCTTCCTTAGTTTGAGGCATCACTGCATCATCAGCAGCTACTACAATAATAGCAATATCCGTTACTTTCGCACCACGCGCACGCATAGCTGTAAAGGCTTCGTGACCAGGTGTATCTAAGAAAGTTATGGCTTTACCATTGGGCAAAGTCACTTCATAAGCACCAATATGTTGTGTAATACCTCCTGCCTCACCTGCAACAACATTAGCATTACGGATATAATCTAGTAATGAAGTTTTACCATGGTCAACGTGACCCATAATGGTTACAATTGGTGGACGCTCTACTAAATTGGCTAAATCATCTGCTTCTTCTTCTTCATCCATTTCTTCAGCATCTTCTAATCCCACAAACTCTACTTCAAAACCAAATTCACTTGCAACTAATTCTATAACCTCTGCATCTAAACGTTGGTTAATAGAAACCATGATACCTAGGTTCATACACTTGCTAATAATATCAGCAAAACTTACATCCATCAAACTTGACAACTCACTAACAGTTACAAACTCGGTAACTTGTAATTTATTATCTGTTATTTCATTGTTTTCATTTTCTGCAGCTTCATCTCTTTTAGCACGTCTGTATTTCGATTTCAAACTCTTTCCTCTTCCTCCTGAACCTGCTAATTTTGCCTGTGTTTCTTTAATCTTATCTTGAATGGCTTTTTGACCAATTTCTTTTTGTTCTGCTGTTTGAGGTGCATTTCTATTGCCACCTGGTCTTTGTCCGCCACCTGGTCTTTGTCCTCCGCCTTGACCTTGATATCCGCCGCCCGGTCTTTGTCCCCCACCTTGACCTTGGTATCCACCACCTGGTCTTTGTCCCCCACCTTGACCTTGATTACTAGCTTGACCCTGACCACCCCCTTGTTGAGGCCCTTGAGGACCAGAAGGAATACGTTTACGTTTTCTCTTTTCTTCTTGGCTCATTGGTTTAGGACGCGTATCACTATTGATAGGCAAATCAATTTTACCCATTACTTTAGGACCTTCTAATTTTTTTGTAGCAATATTTTCAATTTTGCCATGTACATTTTCAGGTGAAATAGAATGGTCAACTGGAGCACGTGTTTCTGTTACTGGTTTTGCTGGTTCTTCTTTCTTTACAATTTTTTTGGCTGGCGTTTCCTTGCTTGGTTTTTCTGCTGGCTCTTCTTTCTTTGCCGATTTTTTAGGTCGAGTAGAAGAATCTATTAAGGATAAATCTATTTTATCAATGACTTTAGGCGATTCTACTTCAGGAGCATCAATTTTAACTGTAAGGGGCTTTTCCACTACTTTTTCGGCATCCTTGACTACTTTAGCTGCATCAGATGCTTTGGTATCTTCTTCAGAAGCTTTTATAGTTTTTTCTTTCAGTTCTTCTTTAGCAGGTTTAGCTGCTTCCACTTCAATAACAACAGCTTTTTTTGCCTTGTCTTTATCGGCCACAGCATTTTTTGGAAGCTCTACGTGATCAGCTTTATCTCTAGCTACTTTATCGCTTTGAAATTCTGCTTGCAGAGAATAATACTGATCCTCAGTTAATTTAGCTGTTGGCTTAAGGTCGTCTTTAGGAAAACCTTTTTTCACTAAGAATTCAATCAAGGTATCTTGACCGATGTTGAACTCTTTAGCAGCTGCTAACAATCTTGGTAGTTTCAATTCTGACATTCTGTTGTTTTTTGCCCCGATAATTACTTACTAATTTTTCGGAACGATTCGCCTAATACAAATATACTTTCAAAAATCAAAGGTTATTCACCTTTATCAAATTCTTCTTGTAAGATTCGACGCACATCTGCAATCGTTTCTTTTTCTAAATCTGTTCTTTTTTCTAATTCTTCAGCACCTAAGTTTAATATGCTTCTTGCCGTATCACAACCCACACGCTTGAATTCGTCAATGATCCATGTTTCAATCTCATCACTAAATTCATCTAAATCAATATCAAATTCATCCACTATTTCTTCATCTTCACGGTATACATCTAATTCATAACCGGTTAACTCAGAAGCTAGTTTAATATTCACCCCTCTACGTCCAATGGCTAAAGAAACTTGATCCGCTTTTAAATACACTTCTGCGTGCATTTTTTCGGAGTCAATATTCATATAACTAATTTTAGAAGGTGTTAATGAACGTTGAATTAATAATTGTGTATTTGTTGTGAAATTAATCACATCAATATTTTCATTTTTTAACTCTCTTACGATACCATGAATACGAGAACCTTTCATACCTACGCAAGCGCCTACAGGATCAATTCTATCGTCAAAAGACTCTACCGCTACTTTTGCACGCTCTCCTGGTTCACGTACAATTTTCTTAATTGTAATAAGACCATCAAAAATTTCTGGTACTTCTATTTCTAATAATTTTGCTAAGAATAAGGGGCTTGTTCTAGATAAGATAATCACTGGTGAATTATTTTTCATATCCACTCTGGCAATAACTGCTCTAATATTTTCTCCTTTCTTAAAAAAGTCTTGTGGAATTTGTTCCGACTTTGGAAGAATTAATTCATTGCCCTCCTCATCTAATAACAATACTTCTTTTTTCCATACTTGATAAATTTCGGCATTCATGATATCACCAATTCTATCTGAATATTTCTTTACTAAAGCATTCTTCTTCAAATCATTGATACGAGAAGCTAATGTTTGCTTAGCCGCTAGTATGGCTCTTCTTCCGAAGTCCAAGATGTCTACTTCTTCTAATAAATCCTCACCTACTTCATAGTCAGGTTGAATTTTAATAGCTTCAGAATAAGATACTTCTTCTAATGGATTATCTACATCATCGTCGTCTCTGATTTGACGACGGCGAATAATTTCCAAGTCACCTTTTTCAGCGTTTACGATTACGTCAAAGTTTTCATCACTACCATATTTTTTTCTCAATAAGGTTTTGAATACGTCTTCTACCACTTTCATCATCGTAGGACGGTCAATGCTTTCTGCGTCTTTAAACTCCTGAAAGGCTTCAATTAAATTTATACTTGCCATAACATAATTTTTTTTCAAGCTTTTTGCTTGATTTTTGTTTGTTAAAATTGAACTTGAACGATTGTTGTTTTTATTTGATCAAAAGGAATTACTAAAGTTTGTACTGCTGCTTTTTTAGCTTTCCCTTCTGTCCATTCTATTAATATATCTTTATCTGTTACTGTTTTTAAAATGCCTTCTTTAATACTTTCATCCAAAAAAGTAATTTCTACTTTTCTTCCAATATTTTTTACATACTGACGGTTCAAAACTAGAGGCTCGTCAATACCTGGTGAAGAAACCTCTAAAGAAAAATCGCCTTCTGGGAACCAGGCCGCTTCTTCCATTATGCGGTATAGTTTCCTATTAATAAATGTGCACTTTTCAATTGGCAAACCTTGGTCGCCGTCCAAAAATATTTTGATATTATTGGTTGGCTTCACTTTTACTGAAACGCAGAAATAACTAGGCTCCTCTTTAAGAAGTTGTTCCAAAATTGGATTCACTAAGGCTATTATTTCGTTTGCTTGCATACTTAAAAAAGAAGAAGGGAACGATTTCGTTCCCTTCACATTTTCTTCTATTCTATGCCAAAGGTAATAAAACAGGATGAAATATCCCAAAAATATTGGCAAGGGCCTTATTTTTGCACTATGATGAAGCTAATTTTATACGGGTTCTTGATTTACTTTTTATACAAAGTAATCTTCCAAGTAGTAGTGCCAGTAAGTAAAGGAGTTAATTCTGTAAGGAAGAATATGGAACAAATGCAGAAGCAACAGGCTGATGCGGAAAGGAATGCCCAAAATAGTCAGAAATCTGGTCAAAATACAAGCACCAACTACGCTTCAAAAGAGGAACCAGTGGAAGCTGAATACATTGAATTTGAGGAAGTTAAAAAGAAATAGAGAGAAGAAATAGAGGGAAGAATTAGGCTTGTGTAGGAGCCTTACAAATAGACCACAATATCCTTTTCCACTGTCATCCCTTCTTTTAAATGAAGCACTTGAAGCCCCACGGAGGCAGCAGCTATAATATTTGGTTCATTGTCATCAATAAAAAGGGTTTCAGCCGCTAGTAAGCCCTCTTTTTCTAGAATATAAGTGAAAGAAGCTGGGTCGGGTTTGCGCATACCCATTTCATGAGAATAATATGGTTTCTTAAAAAGGGAAACAAAAGGGTAAGCTGCCACTTTGTTTTCAAATTCTGCTATAAAATGATTTTGGTGTATTTGATTGGTATTGGAATATAAAAAAGTATTGTACTTAATATTATTTTGCTTGATCCAATCAATACTATTTTTTCTAAATCCTACAAGTAGTGCGTTCCAAGCAAATTGAATTTGCTCATTGGTTAAAGGTAAATTCACTAAGGTTCTGACACCTTCATAAAACTCCTGTTCATTTACAAAGCCCATTTCTAAATCTAAAAATAATGGGTGAGATTTATTTAAAGTAAAATGCTGGTCAATATCTTCAATGCCAATGGATTTAAAAGCGGTATTCATTTTTTTAAAATCAATATCGTATAAGACATTGCCTAAATCAAAGATTAAATTTTTTACAACAGGCATTTATTTTTTTAGTTTAAGTATAAATAGAAAAGTGAAGTTAAAGAAAGATTTTAATTATTGTATATTTGAAATATGAAACAAAGCTTGGCACATATTGCTGTGGTGGTTCGAGATTACGACGAAGCCATTGCTTATTATACTAATACTTTAGGCTTTACCTTAATAGAAGACACTGTTTTATCTGAAACCAAAAGATGGGTGATGGTACAACCCACTGGAGCCAATAATGGATGTATGTTATTACTTGCTAAAGCCGCAACGCCAGAACAAGAAAAGTTTATTGGTTATCAAACAGGAGGTCGTGTATTTTTATTTTTATATACCGATAATTTTGAAAGAGATTATCAAAATTATATTTCTAAAGGCGTTGAATTTACGATTGCGCCGCATATCGAAGCTTATGGAACCGTTGCGGTGTTTAAAGATTTTTATGGGAATTTATGGGACCTAATTGAGCCTACGAAGTAATATTTTTTTATTATTTATTAAAGTGGTAGCTCGGTAGTTAATTTAATTTCATCCATTACAAATAAACTATTAATATGCGCTACCATGGGAAGCACGGCTAATCGTTCTTGATAAAATTTATTATACGATTCAACATCCTTGGTGACTAGTTTTAAATAATAATCAAAACTACCCGAGACCAAACTGCAAGCAATAATTTCCGGAAACTGTGCAATGGTTTTTTCAAATTCAGAAAAATGAGAACGGGTTTGTTTATCTAAAGTTACTTGACAGTGCACCACTAAACCAAGGTCCAATTTTTTTCTATCAAGCAGGGTAACATAATGTAAAATATAGCCCTCTGCTTCTAGTCTTTTTATACGGTCATGTGTAGGACTTAGCGATAAATTAATGGCAGCGCTAATGTCTTTTAATTTAGCCAATGCATCCTTTTGTAAAATGCGTAAGATAGATTGGTCAATTGCGTCAAGTGCCATAGAGAAATTATTTCTGTTTTTTGGGTAAATTCTAATGTAAATAACGTTATTTTTTTCTATTTAAGAAATAAAACAAGATATTTTACTGAATATTATCATTATTAAATGAATATTTTCTTTAAACCGATATTTGTACAGAAATAAAAACAAAAATCATGATTATTGGAGTACCTAAAGAAATTAAGATTCAAGAATATAGAGTGGGTTTAACACCAGAAGGTGTGGATGCACTTACAAGACAAGGTCATACAGTGAATGTAGAAACTAAAGCAGGTCTTGGCTCTGGATTTACTGATGAGGCCTATATAAAAGCAGGGGCTACTATTTTAGCAACGGCTAAAGAAGTATACGAGATTGCTGAAATGATCATTAAAGTAAAAGAACCTTTGGCTGCGGAATTTCCTTTAATTAAACCAGGCCAAATTTTATTTACTTATTTCCACTTTGCAGCATCAAAAGAATTAACCGATGCGATGATGAAATCATCTGCAGTTTGTATTGCATACGAGACAGTGGAATTAACTGATGGTTCTTTACCATTATTAGTACCGATGTCTGAAGTGGCAGGAAGAATGGCTGTGAATGTAGGTGCTTATTATTTAGGTAAACCATTTGGCGGAAAAGGAAAATTATTAGGAGGTGTGCCAGGTGTGAAACCAGCAGAGGTTTTAATTATTGGTGGTGGTATTGTAGGAACCCAGGCCGCAAAAATGGCTGCAGGTTTAGGGGCCCATGTTACTATTATGGATACCAACCTAACACGTTTAAGATATTTATCGGATGTCATGCCAGCGAATGTAGTTACACAATATTCTACCCTAATGGCTATTCAAGAAAAATTACCAACAGTTGATTTAGTGATAGGTGCTGTATTATTACATGGTGCTAAAGCCCCACATTTAATTAAGAAAGCCGATTTAGCTTTAATGGAAGCAGGTACTGTTGTGGTAGATGTAGCTGTAGACCAAGGAGGTTGTATTGAAACTTGTAAACCAACCACACATGAAAACCCAGTTTACATGGAGCAAAATATTTTACATTACTGTGTGGCGAATATGCCAGGGGCAGTTCCACAAACTTCTACACGCGCACTTACACAAGCTACTTTACCTTATGCCATTGCCATTGCGAATAAAGGATGGGAAAAAGCATGTGTTGAAAATGCAGCATTAGCAAAAGGCTTAAATATTAAAGCAGGAAAAATTTTACATAAAGGCGTAGCAGACGCTTTCAACGCATAGTATTCATATGAGTTTGAGAATAGAAAGCCTGGTCCTTCAAAAGACTGGGCTTTTTTATGTATTAAAATGAATTAATTATTCTTAGCTCCATTATCTATCCAACAAAGTATTGCATTTTTGTCAGTGACCGCTAAAGCTTTATCCTTAGGCATTCTACCTGATGCAATAGAGGCTTTTATTTGACTGGCATTATCATGC
>Ga0209188_1001136_pt1 | contig 22528 bp, 18 predicted proteins | sample C_130625_EF_Meta_FD_187307 | JGI IMG/M metagenome (GOLD analysis project Ga0209188, IMG submission 187307) | Freshwater microbial communities from Lake Croche, Canada to study carbon cycling - C_130625_EF_MetaG (SPAdes) (version 2) | ecosystem: Environmental > Aquatic > Freshwater > Lake... | reverse complement strand
GCCGGCCCCGACACAAGCGCCGCGGACTGGCAGGCCGCGATGCATGCGTTAGCCGAAGCCGTCATCGCCAATACGGGCCCCGCCCGGCCTCCGCGCGTCGACCTGCGCTGACGGGGCACGCAACCCCTCGCTGGCAACGTCACGTGGTGCGCGGAGGAGTTGCTGGCTGGCGAGCCGGAGCCTCGAGCAATCCTGCCGCCCGCTCGAAGGCCGTCACCGTGAAGGCGAGCGGATAGAGCGCCTCGTCGTACCAGAGCTTCGCGAAGTAGAGCCCGATTGGCGCGGCAGGGAAAACGTTTCCGCCGTCGGTGTGCGCGATCAGCCATTCAAGACCGCGGCCGACGGCCACCAGCGCCCGGTCGGCAAGCTCGCGATCGGCCGCGTGCTCGGCCACTTCGGCCAAGGCTTCCACGGCCACGGCCGTCTCCTCGATCGTCGCCCCGATCCCCGGTGCACTCGCGATCCCGCCATCAGGGCCTTGCGCGGCGAGAAGCCACTCAACGCCACGGCGGTCGAGCGTCGCCCGCACGACCTTCCCTGTCCCGTACGCGGGATTGGCCTGCTCGGGGTGGGCTTGGTTCCCAAACCACAGCGGCCACCAAGCGCCGTCGGCCCGCTGCGTGCTGGCGAGATACCGGCGCGCGGCGGCGAGGGCGCGAGTCGCACGTGGCGACTGCCCCGCCGCATCGAGCGCCGTCCAGGCCTCCGCCGCGCGGAGGACATGCGCTGTGATGTCGGGGCAAGAGGTGTCAAACGGTAGCCTTCCCCAGCCGCGGCAGAAGGTCGGCGTGCCGCCGTCTCGGTTGGCGAGATTCACAAGCCAGCCGAGCGCGCTTCGGGCTGCGTCGCGGATCGGGGCGGGCAGCGGGCGGCTCTCGGCCGCCTCGAGCGCGGCAAGGGCCAGAAGGCCGCCGCTCGTGTCATCGGCGTCAGGCACCCCGCCAGGGAGATCGGTCCAGGCCCAGCCGCCAGGGGCAGCGCCTGTGTAGGGATGAACGCGATTCCACTGCTGCTCGAGCAGCCAGTCGCGCACCGCTCCCCGCTCCCCGCCATCGAGATGATCGGCAAGCTTGCCGCCGGCGGCAAGCGCGCCGACGGAGAGCGTGGTGCACCAGGTCGCGAGATTCGTGTCGATCGGCCATGCGCCGTCGGCCCGCTGCGAGGCGACGAGAAACGCCATGCCTTCCACCGCCACCGGATGCTCAGGCAGATCCATCCCGGCCAGGCTCATTGTCACGAAGCTCGTCAGCGGCGTCGCTTCGAGAAAGCCCCCGCCCGCCGGTTGGATAACGCGGAGCGTGCGGAGCGTCGGGGTGACTGCCAAGTCGCGGAGCGTCGCAAGCGGCGGCCACGCCGGCGCCCGGGCATGCCGCACCTGCCCGATCGCGATCAGGGCGGGGAGCGCGTAGCTGACGACCTGCATGTCGACGAGCCGAAACCACGATTGCGGCAGCGCAGCCAGCTCGAAGGGGAGCTGCGGGATCACCCGCCATGTGGCCGGATCGTCGGGATCACCGAGCCGGCCGCAGAGCGCCATGTGGACGAGGATCGGCACGCTGAACGTCTTGTCGCGGCCGTAAATCCGCGCGAGCGCCGTGGCAAGCGTCGCCCGATCGGTGCCACCGGCTTGTGCTGTGATCCACGCTGCAGCGCCGTCGACAGCCGCCGAGGAGAGGCCGCGCGTCTCGGCGAGCGCCGCGAGCACCGACCAGCAGAGGAGCGTCGTCGAGAGGTTGCCAGGGCTGTTGGCCGTATCCCCCCAACTGCCGTCGGGGAGTTGCGTCGCGGCGAGCCAAGCTTCGCCAGCCGCGATCCGCGCCGCGTGGAGTGCTGTTCCCTGGCGCTTGTCGATCAACCGCAAGCTCGCGATCGCCGTCGCCGTCGACAGCGCACTCGACGACAGCTCACCGGTCCAGTGGCCCCCGGTGCGCCGGGCGAGCAAATGCCCCGTTGCCGCGCCCCGAGACTTTGCGAAGGCAGCGGAGCGGAGGATGTGAGAAGAGGGGACCGGCAGGCTCATACGCTCGCATGCCCCAGGGCGACGAGGCCGTAGAAGGTGTATTCGGCATCCGGCTCGTCGTCGGCCCACGAGCCATGGAAGGCGCCGACATTCGTCCACAGCGAATCGAGAAAATCGAGGACCGTCTCGCGGCGGTCGCGCCACGGCGCGTTGAGGGCATCGAGGGCGTGGAGCGTCACGGCCGTCGAGAGGAGATCGGGGAGCGGGGCGTCGGGGGCGGCGCAGAAGCCACCGGCCGGATGCCAGCGGTCGAGAAACCAATCCCCCACGCCCGCCGGCAGCGGCCGGTCGAGCGAGCGGAGCGTCGCTACGGCAGCGGCCGTCGCGGTGGTCGAGCCCTCGGCCTGCCCCGGTTCGTTCGACCAGCCGCCGTCAGCGCTTCGCAGGGCCCCAAGCGAATCGGCCAGGCACTCGGGGTCTGGCAGCGGGAGCTTGAGATCGGCATGGGCGTTGACGGCAAGAAAGGAGCCATACGCGGTGCCGCGGGAGGCCTTGCGGCGCGAGGCGTAGCCGCCGTCGGCGGAGCGATGCTCGAGAAACCCCGCGGCGATCCCCTCCCGAATACCGTCGGCAAGCGTGGCGGCCGGCTGCGAGGCCCAGGCCCGGGCCAGGCAGCAGCGGTGGACGAGATCGAGGCTGTCGCCAGTGCCATAGCCCTCAAGCCACTCGCGCGTGGCGATGATCTGCGGCGCCTGCGGATCGAGGGCATCGAGGGCCACGAGCGCATCGAGTGCAAACGAGGTGTAGTAGAGATCGCGGCGGCCACCGCGATTGACGTAGCCGCCCCCCTCAGCCGCCGTGCCATGGAGGAACGTGGTGACGAGGTCGGCGGCATCGCCGAGCGACCGCCGCGCGAGCCTGGCGACCTGGAGCATCTGGAGTCGCTGGCTCATGGAGCGCGTCCGCTCACGCCCGCTCGACGACGGCTGCGGCGGGCTCCACCGCGGGAGCACTCGCCTTGGCTGCCCCTTCCGTTTGGGCGTGTCGCAGCCGTTCCTGCTCCGCCTCACGGCAATAGCCCTCGAACGAAACCTCGTCGAAGATCTTTCCGAGGACGCGGCGCAGCAGACCTTTGAGGGTCGGCTCCAGGAGCCCATCGAGGGCCCGGATCGCCTGTTCCTTGTAGCCTTCAAGGAGCAGCGCCGCCTTTTCGTCGGCCTTGCATTCGGCGATAGCGCCGCGAATCCGCTCCGCCGTCACACCCGCCACATGTTCGCCCCGGGCGAGGCGACCGAGCAGATCGCGATCGGCGCCACGGGCCCGCTCGGCGGCCAGTGCCAACACGACGCTCGGCCGCGGCTGGGCACCGGGGAGGAGCCCGGCGTCGTCTTGAAGATCGTCGAGATCGTCCTTGATCTGGTAGGCAATTCCCACCGCCTCGCTGAACGTCCGCAGAACCTCGGCGAGCTCGCTGCCGCGGCCGGCACAGAGGCTGCCGAGCTGGAGGGCGACATCAAACGCGGGGGCGGTCTTGAGGCGGAAGATCTCGAGCACTTGCCGGCTCGCAAGCGCCGTGGGAGTTCGGCTCCAGGCGAGCTCCTCTCCCTGGCCACGGCACAACAGCCGCTGCGACTGGGAGGCTTCGCGAACCGCCGCGGTGATCGTCGCCGGATCGAGCCCCGACTCGGCAATCAGCCGATAGCCTTCGCCGATGAGGACGTCGCCGACGTTGAGTGCCACCGGGACGCCATACGCACCGGGAAGCGTCGGTTCGCCGTAGCGCTCGAGATCGCCATCCTCGATGTCGTCGTGGACAAGCGATGCCTTGTGGAAGCATTCCACGGCAGCCGCGATCTTGCGGAGCGAGGCTTCCTGCGCCGGGGTTGGCGACGGCACGAGCGCCGCATGGACGGCGGCGGCGAGAAACGGCCGCCAGCGCTTGCCGCCGACGCCAAGCCACTCGCGCCCGACGCGCTCCGCATGCCCTTCGGCGGGGCCGAGCAAATCGTCGAGGACGGCCGGCTCGAACCAGGTCTTTACCGTGTTTTGGAGGCCACCGAGATCGAGGCGCCGCGAGGTGTCGGCGGCCTCGAGGTGGATGTAATCCCACACCCAGTCGTCGTCGACCATCGTGTCGATGCAATCGTCTTGGAGGAGGGGAACGGCGACGGCGGGGATCGCGGCTGCCTCGACGAACGGGTGCGTCTTCTCGAGGACCGGCAGGCAGCTGACGCCGACAATGGCGTCGATCTGGCCGGTCTGGATCATCGCCATCACGAGCGCCGAGCCCTCGGCCACGAGGACGGCATAGCCGAGCCGCTCGGCTTCGGCCTGAAAGTCTTGGATCGAGCAGAGCCCACAGCTCTTGCAGAGGAGGCCGAACTCATCAAACGGCGCCGGGCAGCGGCTTTCGACGCGGAGGCACTTCGGCATCAACAGCAGGCGGCGATGGTACGGCACGGCGGCCAGGGCATCGCGCCACGATTCGTTGTTGACGAGCACCCCGGCGTAGTCGAGATGGATCTCGCCGAGCCCCACCTCAGCCATCGCCGCGCGGGCCCGGGCATGCAATTCCTCCATCCGCAGCGGCGGCACTGCCGGCTCGGCGGCAAGCCCGCGGCGGATCGCTTCGAGAAGCGCCGTCCGTTCCGGCTTCGTCTGCGGGATCTTCGGATGCGGGGCGCGCGAGCGGATCAGCGCCGGCGGCACCGGCGGCGGAAGAATCACCAGCGGCAGCGAGGATCGCACTGGGGCACCGGTCGCAGCGGCGGCGGAGTCCGTCGTCGTTCGTTCGGCTGTCGACATGCCTGGTCCTCGTGGCGATCCGGTCTTGGCGGGTTCGCCGGGCATTCCCGGCTTCCCCCCGCATCTGCCGCGCTCCTTCGGGAGGCAGGCCCTGAGAATCCTATCACGTGGAGGGGGATGACGCCGCCGGCCCCGTGCCTGCGGCCGCGGCCTGCCCGGCGAGCGCCGCTGCGGCCCGCTTGGCCGCTTCGGCCGATTTCCGCTGGATCTCTTCCGGGGAGGGAAGCGCATCGAGCACCTCCCGGGGGATCGCCGCGGCGTCGGCGAGCTTCGTCAGACAGCGCCGCCGCTCGGCGAGGGCCTGGTCGGCGCTCCGCTCCCGCGAGAAACGGTTCTTCGCCTCGGCCGAGCGTTCCCGGAGGCGGGCGTAGAGATCGCCACCGAGGAGGGCCGAGATGTCGATTTTCATCTTCTCCCGGCCGACGTCCGTCTGGCTCACCGGAGCACCGTCGATCGGCCCGGCGTGGTACTTCGGGAACATGATCGCGACTTCGGGGCAGACGCGCGAGCAGGCCGGGCAGTTGACCTTGCAGTTGGAGGGATTCTCGACGCGAAGGCGATGGTCGCCGTCGACCCCGTAGACATCGAACAGGCAGAAGCTCAGGCACTGCATGCAATTGGTGCAGCGGACCGGATCGATGACCGGAAACCACGGCTTCCACGAATCGCCCGCGCCTGGGGTGTTGAGGGGCCGATCGGCCCGGGCCCCGTCGACGAGCCCGACGACCTCGGCAGGGGAGCGTCCGCTGCAGTCATGGACCTCGACCGTCGCCTCGGCCGCCGTGACCTGCGGCGCTTGTCCAGCGAACCGACCGACGACGACGAAGGTCGCGTCATCGGCGGCGGCCGCAGCCCCTTCGTGGGCAAGCGTCACCGAATACCCCCGATCGAGGAGGGCCGCGACGAGCTCCGCCCGTTCCGGGCCGGCAAATGGCTCGGCGCCGCTCCCTTCATAGAGCACCACGCGGGGCTGGCGGGTGGCGAGTGTCGTCATCGTTTCTCTCCCTCGGGGGTCGTCGGCGGAAGCTGACCGAGCGCGGCGATCCGGCCGGCCGCCGCCTGCTCGGCCGCGGCATCATCGCGGCCCGCGGCGCTCTCCGCCACGGCGCTTGGGTCTCCGGAGAGCATCCCTGCGAGGACCCGCTCCGCCGGGAGCATCCGCATGTTGAGAATCTCGACGCCCGCCTCGCCGAGCGGGGAATCGGCCAGATGAAAGAGCCCGCGGACGGCGCGAGGCCAACAGGCGGCGATCCGCAACGTCGTCCCCTCCTTGGCGAGCGCCGACAGATCGGCCAGATGGGGATCGCGGCGCGCCGCCATGTCGCAGAGGTCGGCCACCGCCTCGAAGCCCCGCCCCGATCCGGCGAGCCCCTCGAGCACCGCCCCCTTCACGTCGGCCGGCACCACCTGCGCAAACGCGCAGCGGCAATAGAGCATCCGCACCGCCGGCACAGTCTGCGTGGCATCGTCGCTCATCGCCGCTCCCCTTCGGTCGTTGCCGCCGTCGCGCCAGAGCGCGCCGGCGGACGCTTCCCCGGCTTGGCGTAGGTGCCGAAGTCGTTGAACCAGTGGCGCTTCGCGAGCCGGTACATCCAGTGCTTTTCCGGCACTTCGCGGCCGGGGAGATCCTGACTGCTCCGCGGGGTGGCGGCGAGAAGCTCCTCGCGCGCCGTGCCCCGCTGCGTGGTGTCGCGGGCCCCGTGGCGATCGGCGATTTCGAGGACGAGCTTCGGGTTCTCGAGCATCACGCAGCCACGGCTGTGGGCTGCCGCCGCATCGCGCATGTCGCGGAGGAAGGCCGACTGCGTCACCTTGTCGTAAAAGGATCCTGTTCGCGCGTCGTCAACGGCAAGCTGGATGATCGGGCAGGGCTCGATGTAGCCCGACGGGCCGACGTGGTGCGTGATTCCAGCGGCCATCGGGCAGAGGGCGTCCCCCTGGTCGTCGTAGTAGGCATCGACGATCGCGATCGGCTTCGTCGCCCGCCGCGACGTGACAAACTCGCGGACGCGGACGAGCTGATCGGGGCGAAGCGCCAGCTCCGGTGAGGCCTCGGCGCCGACCGGCCGGTAGGTGTGGAACCAGGTGTAGTGGACGCCGAGGCCGATGAGGTGGTCGAGCCAGGCATCGTTGAGGAGCTGGTCGATGTTCGACTGGCAGAGGCTCGTCGCCACGCCGGTGAGGAGCCGGGCTTCGAGGCAGACCTCGAGGCCACGGAGCGTGCGGTCGAGCACCTGCCGATTGCCCCGGCGGATGTCGCTGGTGGCGGCGTCCCCCTCGATGCTCAACAGCGGCGTGGCATTGCCGATCCGGGCGAGCCGGCGGGCGACGTCGGGGGTGATCAGCTGGCCGTTGGTGAAGATCTGGAAGTAGCAGTCGCCATGCCGCTCGAGGAGATCGAAGAGCCCCGGATGGAGGAAAGGCTCGCCACCGAGAAGGCCGAAGAACGAGTTTCCGTGCGCTTTCGCGTCGGAGATGATCCGGTCGAGTTCCTCCGTCGTCATCATCGTCCGCGGCGCCTGGACGTCGACCCAGCATCCCTGGCAGCGGAGGTTGCAGGAATTGATGATCGAGAGGTGGAGGAACGGCGGGAAGACGATCCCACGGCGCTTGCGGGCCTTGAATCGCTCCACGGAGAGCATCCCTTTAAGCCCGAAGTTCCAGCCGGCCTTCCACAGGCACTTCGGCGACACGGTGGTGACGATGCGGGTCGCGAGTTGCGGAAGCATGGCGGGCCGTCCGTCGTGGGTGTTGTTGGGGGAGATTGATTGAGATCGCAGGAAGTCGAGCGGGATGATCAGGCGGGGATGCGGTGCGTGGGGACGGGGCGGCCGGGGCGGAAGTGCTCGCTGTGGATCACCCCGGCGGCTAGGTCGCCCCGGACTGTTTCCAGCGCCTCGCGGACGGCCACTTCGAGGATCGCCGGATCGGCCTCGGCCCGGAGGTTGATGAGGAGCCGGCCGACGTCGAGCGGATCGGTGAGGCGGTGCGAGAGTTCGGCGACCGCGGCAGAGCGGACGAGGTTTGCGGCGGCCAGTTCGTAGTCGTCCCCCTCGACCGAAAGCGTCGCCTTGAGATGGGCTATTTCGTGGCCGAGACCGGCCACCGCGGCCCGGATCGCCTCGAGGAGCCGGGCGAGCATCGCGTTGCCATCCCACTCGCGGTCCCCCGGCTCACCGAGGCGGATCTCGGCATTGAGCCAGCCGAGGAGGGCTTCGCCGTCGGCGTAGCGGTCGTAGTCGATCTCCCCGATCGGCCGGGGGTTGGAGCGATCGGCGAGGAGCGTCTCGAACCAGTCGTCGAGGCCGGTCCCCTCGCGGGCCGAGATCTCGCACACCCGGGCATTTGGGCAGGCGACGGCCAAGGCCTCGCGGAGCGCCTCGCGTTGCTCGGCGGTGACGAGGTCGCACTTGTTGATGACGACGATCTCCGCTTCCTCGATTTGCTTGCGGTAGATGTAGCTGACATTCGGCGAGAAGTTGCCGCCGGTAGCGCCGGAGACGCCGAGGATCCGCAGCGCCCGGAGGGGATCGACGACGACACTCACCGGCGCGACCGTGAATCGATCGCCGTAGATCCGCGCCAGTGGCAGGCTCACCGTGGCGACCAGATCGGTGCAGCTCCCCACCGGCTCGGCGAGGAGAATGTCGGGGGCGGTGTCTTGCGAGAGTCGATCGGCGGCCTCGACGAGCGAATTGAACCGGCAGCAGAAGCAGCCGCCGGCGATCTCTTCCACGGGGAGGGCGTGGGCGCGGACGAGGGCCGTGTCGACGAGCCCACCGGCCTGGTCGTTGGTGACCAGACCGACGCGGTGCCCGCGGGCCGTGAACCACTCGGCGGCGCGGAGGATCGACGTGGTTTTCCCCGCCCCGAGGAAGCCACCGATCATCACGTAACGGGCTGGCGTGGGGGGCATGGGAGGCTCTCGTTGGAGGGGTGCAGAGGGGCGGTCAGGTGCTGTCGGGGGACTCGTCGTCGGCCGAGGGAGAAGAGCCACTATAGCGGGACTCATGGAGCCGATCGATTGTCCCGGAGAGGAGGGCGACGTAGCCGTGGACGTCGAGATCCCCCTCTGCCGGCCGGCCGCGGACGGCGTAGAGCCAGCCATTGCCATGGGGATCGGAGTGGGTGAGGCAGGATTCGGTCGAAAGCAGTGGATTGGTCTCGACGAACTCCCCATCCATGACGGAATAGAGATCGCTGACCGCCTTGAAGCCCTCGACGGTGCCGAGCCGCTGCCCGCCGACGACCGGGGCGCCGGGAGCAACGTCGAGGAGCATCTCCACCAGCTCGCCGAGCATCCGCGTGGCGAACTTCGTCATCCCCACTCGCCACACCTCGCCGCCATCGACTGAGGTCATCCAGAAGTGCGATGGCGCATAGCGATGGCCGACCGGGAAGCGGGCCGTGAAGTGGGCATGCCGGAAGCGAACGGCGTCCATGGGGCGAACGGGCTCCGGCGGTGGGGGTGATGCTGACCGGGGGGCAGGCCGCCAGCCGAGCCGGCCCCGCATGATAGCCGGTGGGCGCAGGGCTTCGATGGCGCGGAAGCGGATCAATCGTCGTCGAGATGGTCGTCATCGCCGACATCCGGCGCGTCGTCGGCGGGAAGCGGGGGAGCCATTTCCGGTGGGGCCCCGGCCGAGCAGTGCTCGGGGGGCGTGCCGTCGCCGTGCGGGGAGTCGGGGTGGGGCGCTTCCCGGAGCCCGGCCGGCGGACGCCTCACGCCGCGCCGCCCGGCGCCAAGCCCGCGGAGGCGTTTGATGAGCTTGACGATGTCTATCGGAAGGGGGCTCGAGAACCGCATCTCCTCCCCGGTGACCGGGTGGACGAAGCCGAGATCGGCCGCGTGGAGCGCCACCCGCGCGGCCTGCGAGCGATCGACGAGTTCGCTGCCGCGCGGCGCCGAGTAGACCCGTTCGCCGCAAACCGGATGACCGCTTTCGGCCATGTGGATGCGGATCTGGTGGGTGCGTCCCGTCTCCAGCCGGCATTCAACGAGGGTGTAGTCGTTGCCGAAGTGCTCCACCGGGACGACGTGCGTCACTGACCGCTTCCCCTCCTCGCCGTCGGCGGAGCCGCGCCGGCCGTCGCCGCGGTCGCGGACGAGATTGGAGATGATCGTGCCCGCCTCGACCCTTCCGACGCAGATCGCCAGATAGCGGCGCTGGGTGGTGTGGGCGCGAAATTGTTCGGCGAGGATTCGTTCGGCCGGAACGGTGCGGGCGAACACGAGGAGGCCGCTGGTCTCCCGATCGATGCGGTGGACGGCCCGCACCGGCGGAAGGCGTCGCGGCCCGGTCCGCTCCTGCCCACCGCGGGGAGGGGCGCCGCGGGGGGTGGGGGCACGCCGCGAACGACCGTCGAGGAAGCGTTGCACGACCGACGGGAGGAGCTCGTCGAGCGTCGGCTGGACCTGCCGGCGGCGGGCAGGCCAGTCGCGCTCCTCGGCGTGGCGGGTGGTGGTCAGGCCCGCCGGCTTCTCGACGACGACGACGGCGTCATCGACGTGGACGATCTGGACGTCGTCGGCCCGCGGGGGAGCCACGGCGGCTTCGGGGAGCACCTTCACGACCTCCCCGTCTTGAAGTCGCCGGGCCACGTCAGTGCAGATGTTGCCGTGGATCATCACATGCCGCGACCGGACCAGCTTCTGCACCTGCGACCAACTTGCCCCGTCGAGCTTGGCGCGGAGGAATCCGGCCAGCGTCTGCCGCGCGTCGGCGCTGCCGACGTGAAAGACCGTGCCGGTGGACTTCGGCTTCGTCATGAGAATGGGATGCTCGATGCGTGTGGGATGCGTATGGATGGATGCCCCAGCCAGCGCGGGGGCCAAGGGGGGCCAGGGTGTCCGCCGGAATCCAGGCTGACCCGGAAAGGAGGCTTTGGCAGCCGGTCCAGCCGGCCGTTTGCAGCCCCTCTCCCGCGGCCCGCCGGCGGCTTGACCGGGGGTTGCCCGGTTCTAGACTCTACATCGGGTGGGCCATGCTGCGGCCGCCTCCGGCGGAATATCGCCGTCTCCTTTCGCTCCACTCCCCCCCGAGGATCCCCTTCCGTGCCCGGCACCTGCGTCATCGGTCTGCAATGGGGTGACGAGGCGAAGGGGAAGCTCGTCGATCTCCTCACCGAGGATCACGACGTCGTCGTCCGCTACCAGGGGGGGGCCAACGCCGGCCACACCGTCGTTTCCGGCGGCCAAACCTGGAAATTGTCGCTCATCCCCAGCGGCATTCTCCGTGACAACGTCAGCTGTGTCGTCACTGGCGGCGTCGTCCTCGACCCCGCCAGCGTGATCCGGGAGATGGACGGCCTCGAATCGCGGGGCGTGACGATCGGGCGGAAGCTCCTCCTCTCCGACCGGGCCCATGTCGTATTTCCCTGGCATGTCACCGAAGACCGCTTCCTCGACGGCAGCCTGTCGGGCGGCGAGGCGATCGGCACCACCGGCCGAGGGATCGGCCCCTGTTACCGGGACAAGGTCGGCCGGTCGCTGGCGATTCGGCTCGGCGACTTCTACCGCCCCGACTTCCGCGACAAGCTCGCGCATGTCGTGAACGTCAAAAACGGCCTCTTTGCGGGCTGGAGAGTCGGTGAGGCGACGATCGAGCCCCTCGATGCCGACCGGATCCACGCCGAATACGCCGCGTACGGTGAGCGCCTCCGGCCGCATGTCGCCGACACGACCGCCTTCCTCCTCGACGAGATCGAGGCCGGAAAGCGCTTTCTGTTCGAGGGGGCGCAAGGGTCGCTCCTCGACATCGACCATGGCACGTTCCCCTTCGTCACCAGCAGCAATTCCTCCGGTGTCGGGGTGTCGAGCGGTTCGGGCGTGCCCGGGCGCTGGATCGACCGGGTGATCGGCGTGGTCAAGGCCTATTCAACGCGCGTCGGAGGGGGACCGCTCCCCACCGAGCAGATCAACGCCGTCGGCGAGCACCTCCGGGAGCGTGGCCACGAGTACGGCACGGTGACGAATCGGCCGCGTCGCTGCGGGTGGTTTGACGCCGTCGCCGCCCGCTACACCGCCAGGCTTTCCGGGGTGGATGTCCTTGCCGTCATGCTCCTCGATGTCCTTTCCGAACTCGACGAAGTGAAGATCTGTTCGGCCTACGAGATCGACGGCCGCCGTGTGAATCAATTCCCCAGCCACATCGACGATCTCAAGAAGGCTGTTCCGGTCTACGAGACCCTCCCTGGGTGGAGGGACGACCTGACGGGCGTGCGGGGCTACGATGACCTGCCTCGCCAGGCCCGGGCCTATCTCGACCGAATCGGTGAGCTCCTCGGTCGGAGGGTTTCGATCGTGTCTGTCGGTCCCGACCGGGCCCAGACGATCCTCCGTGACCGCAACCTCGCCGGCAGCCCCCCGAAGCCATGGCCACCACACCCGCACCCCTCGGCGGCGAACGCCTGACGCCGGTGGCGGCGCCGGTCGAAACCGCTCCGCTCGTCCCAGCCGCTCTGCGCCCCGACTCCCTCCCGCGGCACGTCGCCATCATCATGGATGGCAACGGGCGCTGGGCGATGACGCGAGGCCTGCCCCGCATCGAGGGGCACCGTCGGGGCGTGGCGAGCGTGCGGCGGACCACCGAGCAGTGCGTGCGCCTCGGCATCGAGCAACTCACCCTCTACTGCCTCTCCAGCGAGAACTGGCGGCGTCCCGAGGCGGAACTCGCTTTTCTGATGTGCCTCCTCGAGCAGTATCTCATCGAGGAACGGGGGCTCCTCATGGAGCAGGGCGTGCGACTGTCGATGATCGGCCGCCGCGATGGACTGCCGGCGGAAACCCTCGCCGCCCTCGATCAGACCGCCGAACTCACCGCCGGCAACGGCGGCATGAAGCTCTGTCTGGCCATCAATTACGGCGCTCGCGCCGAGATCGTCGAGGCCGCGCGTCGCCTCGCCCGCGAGGTGCGGGAGGGGAGCCTTGATCCGGAGAGCATCGACGAGGATCGCTTCGCCGCAGCGCTCGACACCGCCGGGATGGCCGATCCCGATCTCCTCATCCGCACCGCCGGCGAGATGCGAGTGAGCAATTTCCTCCTCTGGCAGATCAGCTACGCGGAACTGTGGGTGACCGACGCTGCCTGGCCCGACTTCGACGAGGGGCAACTCGACGCTGCCCTCGCCTCGTACGCCGCCCGCGAGCGTCGCTTCGGGGGGCTCGGGAAACCGTGACGCTTCCAGGCCTCGCCACGCCGATTCCGGAGAGCGTTCCCCCCAGGCCAGCGGCCCAGGTGCGGACGGCCCGCGTCATCATGGGATTCGGTCTGCTCGGTGCTTTCCTGCCGCTGGTGTGGGCCGATTCAATCGGCTTGTGGGGCGCCGGAGCGGCCCAGTGGCTCCTCCCCGTGGCCCTGCTCCTCGCTGGGGGAGCGGCGATCGAGATCACGGCGATCCTCTTTCATCGGGGGCTCGCCCCCCGGCTGCCGGTGCTCGTCGCCGGCTGCGTCGCTGTCCCGCTGGCCGCAGCGCTCGGCAATCCCGCCTTCCGCTCGGCCGCAGCCGGAGGCCCGCCGCTGGCCTCGGCCGGATGGGCGGCAGCGACCGCCGTAGCCGTGATGATGGGAGCGTTTGTCGTCGAGATGGGGCTCTACCGTGTCGGGGGAGGGGCGATCGAACGACTGGCCGGCACCGCTTTGGGGCTCTTGGCCGTCGCCCTGCCGCTCGGCTTTCTTGTCAGCCTCCGCCTCACCGGCACGCCAACCTACGATGGAGGCTGGCACCGTCCCGGGTTGTTGCCGCTGGTGGCGATGATCGCGGCGGTGAAGTTTGGCGACGTGCTTGCCTACCTCGTCGGATCGACAATCGGCCGACGGCGCATGGCCCCCGCCCTGAGCCCGGGGAAGACCTGGGAGGGGGCGGCCGGGGCGCTGACCGGGGCGCTGGTCGCGTCGTGGATCGTCCTCATCCCCCTCCGCGGCTTGCTCACGCCGGCCGATGGCGGCGCGGCAGGGCCGTGGGGTGGCTGGGTCGTTCACGGCCTGCTCGTGGGGAGCGCCGGGATGCTCGGCGATCTTGCCGAGTCGCTCCTCAAGCGCGAGGCCGGGGTCAAGGATTCCGGCGCCACGCTCGGCGCCCTCGGCGGCGGTCTCGATCTCGTCGATTCGCTCCTCTTCGCCGCCCCTACCGCCTGGCTGTTGTGGGTGAACTCGTATCCTTCCTGAGCGCTCGACGCCGGTCGCGTTCTTGTTGCCAATATCCTCCTTCGGGGTCCATCCATGAAATGCCTGCTCCTCACCGTGGCTCTCCTCCTTGGCTGCTGCGCCCGGCAGGGGCATGCGGAGGAGGGAAATTGGCCGGCGTTCCGTGGCCCGGCCGCGCGGGGCGTGGCCCTCGGCAGCGGTCTTCCCGACCACTGGTCGGCGACAGAGAACATCGCCTGGAAGACCGACATCGCCGGGCGTGGGTGGTCGTCGCCGGTGGTCTGGGGCAACAAGATCTTCCTCACCACCTGCGAATCGACCGGTGAGGTCGAGGAGGCGAAGAAGGGATTGTACTTCGGCGGCGATCGCACAGAGCCCTCCGAGGCGATCCACCGTTGGAAGGTCCTCTGTCTCGACCTCGAGTCGGGGAGCATCCGCTGGGAGAAGACACTCCACGAAGGCAAGCCTTCGCAACCGATCCATGTGAAGGGGAGCTATGCCGCGGAGACGCCGGTCGTCGATGGCGACCGGCTGTGGTGTCTGTTTGGCAATGTCGGCCTGTTCTGCCTCGATCACGACGGCAACGAGCAGTGGCGCCGTGAGATCCCACCCCGCGCGATGCGCAACGGCTGGGGCACCTCGGCCTCGCCGGCGCTCGATGACGGCCGGATCTATCTCGTCCACGACACCCAAGACACCTCCGAGATCGTCGCCGTCGATGCCGCCACCGGCGCCGAGATCTGGAAGACCGATCGCGACGAGAAGAGCAACTGGGCCACGCCGCTGGTGTGGGTGACGCCGCAGCGCACCGAGATCGTCACAGCCGGCACAGGCAAGGTGCGGTCGTACGACACCGACGGCAAACTCCTCTGGTCGCTCCAGGGGATGTCGTCGATCACGATCGCCACTCCCTACGAACACGATGGGCTGCTCTGTGTCTCTTCGGGCTACGTGATGGACCGCAGCAAGCCGCTCTATGCGATCCGTCCCGGTGCCCGTGGCGACATCTCTCTCGCGCCCGGTGAGACGTCAAACGCTTCGATCGCCTGGAGCCAGCCGTCAGCCGCCCCCTACAACCCGTCGACGCTCGCCGTCAATGGCCGGGTGTATGTCCTCCACGACCGGGGATTCCTCGCGGCCTACGCGGGGAGCGACGGCCGGGAACTGTTCTCTCCGCAGCGGATCCCCGAGGGGCGGGCCTTTACGGCGTCCCCGTGGGCAGCCGACGGGAAGGTGTTCTGCCTCAACGAGGATGGCGTCACCTTCGTGTTCCAGGAAGGCGACAGCTTCCAACCGCTCCATGCCAATTCGCTGGCCGACGGAGACATGTGCATGGCGACGCCGGCCCTCGCCGGCGACCGGCTCCTGATCCGCACCGCCGCCCGACTTTACTGCGTTCGCCGTGCCGACTGATGGCCTGAAGACGGCCCCGTGGCGGGCACCGATCCCCCTCTGGCCGGGGCTGGATCGATAGGCGGCGGTGGGATTTTTCATGCTTTTTTCATGCTGGAATACCCGGATCTCGGGCTGGCGGCGACGGTGGCTTGATCCTCGGCCACTGCATGGCTTCGGCTGGCGGGTATACTTGGAGTTATTCGGGTCCATCCCCTCCTCTCGAGACCGTCGACGCCTCATGCGTCGCGGGCTCCGATGTCCCGCACGACGATCGCGGTGGTCGACTCCAAACGGATCCTGGCCATCTTCGGCCCGCGGGACCAGCACCTCCGCAGGATCCGGACGGCGCTGGGCGTGAATGTCTCTGCGCGCGAAGGCTCGATTCGCATCGAGGGGGAAGAGCGTGCCGTCAAGCGGGCCACGACGCTCTTCGAGCAACTCGACCGCGTGGCCCGTGACCGCGGGAGCGTCGATGGCACCGATGTCGCGCAGGCGATCGCGGTGGTGACCGGTGAAGAGGCTCCGGTTCACCATGAGCCGATCGACGTCCACCGTGCCGGCCGGCATGTCATGCCGCGCTCCGAGGGACAGGCCGCTTACGTGCGGGCGATCCGCGAACACGATGTCGTTCTCTGCAACGGTCCGGCTGGGAGTGGAAAGACCTTTCTCGCCGTGGCGATGGCGGTGTCGCTGTGGCGGGCCGAGCAGGTTCGGAAGATCGTCCTTGTCCGCCCCGCGGTCGAAGCCGGTGAGAGCCTCGGCTACCTGCCCGGCGATCTCCAGGCCAAGATCAACCCCTACCTCCGCCCCGTCCTCGATGCCCTCCGCGAACTGATCGACTTCGAGCTTCTCAAAAGGCTCGGGGAGCAGGACGTGGTCGAGATGGTGCCGCTGGCGTACATGCGCGGGCGGACGCTCAACAACGCCTTCATCATCCTCGACGAGGCCCAAAACACGACCGTCGCGCAGATGAAGATGTTTCTCACCCGGCTCGGGCTCGGCTCGAAGATGGTGATCTCCGGCGACACCACGCAAGTCGATCTCCCCCCGAACCGCACCAGCGGGCTCGTCGACGCCATGCGGCGTCTCCAGCATGTCTCCGGCTGCTGCCGGGTGCGCCTCGCGGGGAGCGACATCGTCCGTCATCCGCTCGTGCAACGGATCGTCGAGGCCTATGACGACGAGGCCCACGACGATCATGGTCGCCCTCCCCGCTGATCCAACCACGCCCCCCACTCCACCCACTCCCCCCGCTCCCTCCGTCGCCGCTGTCGCACCATGCCCGTAGCACCCTCCTCGTATCGCCGTACCGTCCGTCGCGGCCATTCCGTGGATGGGCCGCAGGGCTTTCTCGGGGCGCTCCTCGAGCGGGTGTCGCGGTCGGAGGTCCTCCTCCGCCTGGCGCTCTGTCTGGCGGCAGCGACGGTGTTGCTCATCGCCCTCCACGGCTGGACGGAGCCGATGCCTTGGCACACCGGCTCCGTTGCCTCCCGGGGGATCGCAGCCCGCGTTCCCTTCGAGAAGCCGGATCATGAGCGGACTCGCACTGCCGAAGAGCGGGCCGCGGCGCAGGTGCGCGTCGTCTACGCCCAGGATCCGGCGCCGCTCCTCCGCCTCCGCGATGGTCTCAAGAACCGGGCGGCCGAGATCGGCGCGGCCGACGCGCTCGACCTCGTTTCCCGCGATGCGTGGCTCGAATTCGCGCCCGAGGCGGCGGCAGCGCTCGTCGGCCTTCCCGAGCGGGTGGTGGTCGACGCCGGCCGATCGGGTGCGGCGAAGGCTCCCGACGAAACTGCGTCCAAGCCGGCTGCGGCGGAGGAGGCCACGGCGGCTGTCGCCGACGAGGGCACGGCCGCGACTGGCGCGGGGGAGGATGCCGCGGTCGATCCGGCGCTGGCGGCCCAACTCGCCGAGTTTGCCGAGTTTCGTTCCCACCTCGACACGAAAGACAAGCAGCTCGAGTTTGACAAGGGGATCGATCAGGCCTTCGCCGACCTGATCGCGACCGGCGTTCTGGAGACGATCCAGCACGGCGTCGACGAGGGGAGCCAGACCGAGATCGACGTCCATCCGTTGGGGAATCTCGCCACGATCGCCCGCGTTCAGGTGGCCGACGTGCTCCTCGGCGAGGCCAAGAACCGACTCCAACTCCGCCTCCGCGAGGAGCTCGGGGCGGGGGCGTTTGCCGACCGCATCGATGCCTGGGTCGGGCCAAAGCTCGCCGGCTCGCTCGAGATCGATCTCGAAGCGACCCAGCAGGCGCGGACGGAGGCCCGCGAGAGGACGCCGCAGCAGTTCGTCCGTTATGCCGCCGGCGACATTCTCTCCGCGCCCGGCGAACTGGTGCGCGAGGAGGAGCTGGCGCTGTTGCGCTACGAACACGACGAATATGTCCGTCGGCAGGATGCCAGGCCACGGGCCGGGCGGGCGCTGTCGATGCTCGGGCTGTTCGTGGCGATGTTCACGCTGGCTGGCTTTTATGTCCACATGCATCACCGCGAGGTTCTCGACGACCTCGGCCATGTCGCCACGCTCCTCGGCCTGGCGGTGGTGACGACGATCATCTGCCTGTTCGCTTCAGGCGACGCCTGGCGGGCAGAGATCGTGCCGTTGCTCGTGTTCGCGATGACCGTGGCGATCGCCTACGACGAGGATCTCGCCCTCCTTCTCGCTGCCGAGGTGGCGCTCGTCGTCGTCGTCGGCCTCGGCCGTGGCCTCGTCGACTACATCCCCCTCACCGCCGCGTCGGCGGCAATGATCTTCTGGATGGGGCGGCTGCGGAGCCGCAGCAAGCTCATCTATGTCGGAATGTGGGCCGGAGCGGTGGCGCTGGCGACCCAGCTCGGCGCCGAACTCCTCGATGGCCGGTCGATGAGCACCCAGCTCCTCTACGACGCCGGGAGGACCGGAATCTGGACGCTCCTGGCGGGCTTTCTCATGACCGGTCTCCTCCCCTTCATCGAGCGGAGTTTCGGCGTCCTCACCGACTTGAGCCTGCTCGAAGTGGGGGACGTTGCCCATCCGCTCCTCCAAGAGCTCGTCCGCCGTGCGCCCGGCACCTACAACCATTCGATCAACGTCGCGAGTATCGGCGAGGCGGCGGCCGAGGCGATCGGTGCCCGCGGCCTCCTCGTCCGCGTCGGGGCCTATTTCCACGACATCGGCAAGATGCTCAAGCCGGTCTACTTCGTCGAGAACCAAGGGCAGCAGGGGAGCCGCCACGAGTCGCTCGTCCCGGCGATGAGCACGCTGATCATCGTCGCCCACGTCAAGGAGGGGGCGGAGCTGGCCAGGCAATACAACCTCCCTACACCGATCGTCGATTTGATCGCCGAACACCACGGCACGACGCTCGTCGAATACTTCTACCGACGGGCGACCGAACGGCAGCAGGCCAATCCCGACGGCGGCGACGTCGACGAGCACACCTACCGCTACCCTGGACCGAAGCCGAGCACGCGCGAGTCGGCGGTCCTCATGCTCTCCGACGCCGTCGAGAGCGCCAGCCGGGCGCTCACCGAGCCGACGCCGGCCCGGATCCAGGGGCTCGTCCACGATCTGGCGATGAAGCGGCTCCTCGACGGCCAATTCGATGAGTGCGGCCTGACGCTCGAGGAACTCGAGATCATCGAGCAGAGCCTCGTGAAAAGCCTGACGGCCGTCTATCACGGCCGCGTCAAGTATCCTGATCAGCAGAGGACGGCTTAATAGGCCGTGGATGAAGTGCCCCCCTGCTGGATGCCGAGCCCGTGACCCGAGGAAAACAGCGGCAGCGATCGGCTCCGTCCGCTGGCCGCAAGGCCGTCGCCGCGGTGACCGACACCGTGGTGATCGAGGTTGTCGATCGTCAGCGGCGCGTGAAGCTCGGGAGCGGGTGGCTCGAGCGGCTCATCCGGAAGGCCCTCCGCGCGGAGAAGGTGACTGCGGCCGAGGTCTCGGTGCTGCTCTGCGACGACCGGCGAATCGCGCGGCTCCATGACGAATGGATGGGAGACCCTACTCCCACCGACGTGATCACGTTTGACCTTTCCGATCCGGCGGAGATGCCCGGAGGCGACGGCGTGCTGCGCGGCGACCTTGTCGTCAGCACCGAGACCGCCGTGCGGATGGCAAAGGAAGTTGGCTCGACCCCGCGTCTGGAAACGGCCTACTACGTGATCCATGGAATCCTCCACCTCACCGGCCACGACGATCTCTCGCCGGGGCCGCGGCGCAGGATGCGCCGCCGCGAGCGAACGCTCATGGGTGCGCTCGGCCTGCCGGCGCCGCCGCGACCGGCTGGCGGATCGAAGGCACGTGGCGGCGGAGGGGGACGATGAGCCCCGAACCGCTCGGCATGGCACTGCTGCTCCTCGGGATCGCCAGCATGGCGGCGGTGCAGGCGCGGGCGGCCCGAGGGGCGCCGCGTCACCGCGTTCATGAATTGTGTCGCGATCGGGGAGTGCCGGAGCTGGCCGACGAGATTGTCGACGGGAGCGAGCCGGTGGCCTTCATTGCAGCCACGATCGTGGTGGTGGCCGCGACGGCGGCGACGCTCGTCGCGGCGCACTCGCTCGATCTCCAATTGGTGCCGGGGCGGATCCGCCTGCCAGTGATGCTCCTCTGGATGGGGATCGTGTGGTTTCTGCTCGTGGCGGCGCCGATGCTCCTGGCGCGGACGGTCGGCCCGCGGATCCTCGTCGCCATCTGGCCGGTGTGGAGGCCGTTGGTCGCCGCGGTGAAGCCGTTCGTGCTCGGTGTTGCCTGGGTTGCGAATCTCCTCGGCGGTGTGTTCGGCAGGCGCGCCGGGGAGAGCGACGAGCCGACGGTCGAGGAGGAGGTTCGGCAGGTGGTCGATGACGCGCTGCGCGATGGGCGGCTGGAGGGAGCGGCCCGTGACATGATCGAAGGGGTGATGGATCTGCGCGACGCCCGTGTCGCGCAGATCATGACGCCGCGGACGTCGATGGTGACGCTCCCGGTGAATGCCGCCTGGTCGGAGGTGCTCGCCGTGGCCACCGAGAGCGCCCACACGCGAATGCCGGTCTGGGACCGTTCCCCCGACGACGTCATCGGGATCCTCCACTCCCGCGAACTCCTCACGCACCTCGCTGCTGCTGCCGGCGGAGGTGCTGCGGCGCCGCCGGAAATGCGGCCGCTCCTCCGCCCCCCGTATTTCGTTCCGGAGTCGATGAGCGTCCAAAACCTCCTTCGCGAGTTCCAGCGGACGCACACGCACATGGCCGTGGTCACGGATGAGTTCGGCGGCGTGTCGGGGGTGGTGACGATCGAGGACGCACTCGAGGAGATCGTCGGGGAGATCGCCGACGAGCACGACGAAGCCTTCTCCGATGGCCTCCGTCAGATATCAGAGGGGGTCTGCGAGGCGATGGCGAATGTCCGTCTCGAGGATCTCGCCCGCGCCACCGGGCTCGACCTGCCGATGGAAGCCGACTACGAAAGCGTCGGCGGGTTTGTCTTCCACCATCTCGGCCGGATCCCGGTCGCCGGCGAACGCTTCGAGTCGCACGGAGGACGGTGGGAGGTGCTCGCCGCCACGCGCAACCGGGTTGACCGGGTCCGCGTCACCCGCCTCTCCCCCCCGGATTGACACTCGATGGCTGCGGACAAGGCCCACGCCGTCGTGATCCGCGCCGTACCGTTCGGGGAAACCAGCGCCGTGGTGACGCTCTACACCCGCGAGCTTGGCAAGCTGCGGGCCCTGGCGAAGGGGGCGTGGCGGCCAAAGAGTGCTTTTGACGGCGCCCTTGACCTGCTTTCGACCTGTCAGGTACTCGTCCTCCGCAGATCGTCGGGCGGGCTCGACCTGCTCACCGAGGCTTTCCTCGAACGAAGGTTCCGCGTCGCCACGAACCTGACGGCGGTCCACGGCGGGATGTATGTCGCCGAACTGCTCGATGCCCTCACCGCGGACGCTGATCCGCAGCCGGAGTTGTTCGATGTTGCCAGCACGACACTCCTCCACCTCTCGGACCATCACGGCCCCGACGCGCTCGTCTGGCCTCGTGTCGTCCGTTTCGAGCTCGCCGCCCTCCGTGCGGCCGGCCAGGCTCCGGCGCTGGGACGCTGCGCGGAGTGCCGCGCGGCCGTTCCCGACACGGGGCGGATCGCCTTCGGGATGCTCGATGGTGGCGTGCTCTGCGCGGCCTGCCGCAGCGGCCGCCGGGTCGTCGTCTCGGTGTCGTCGGCGGCCCTTGCTGTCCTCCGCGGCCTTCGCGCGGGATCTGTCGAGAGGCCGATCGATCCCCCGGTCCTCGGGGAGCTCCGGGCCGTGATGAACACCTATGTCGCCCATGTGCTGGGGAGAAAATCGCGGCTCGCACCGCGGCTCGTGCCAGTCATCCCTCCCCGATCGACCCCCCCACGCGACGCCTGATCTCCGCCGGCCGCGCCGAAACCCCCCGGGTGCCCACCCCATGCCGTGCTCCACGCATCCCCACCGCCCCGGAAGCCAGCCGCCCGGGCTGCTTTTGGCCGCCGCCCTGGCGGTCTTGCTCGGTGGCTGCGCAACGACTCTCAAGTCGCCGAACTGGCCCTGGTCGAAGCGCGGCGACGAGGCGGGGCGGAAGGTCGCCGGTGAGCTCGGCGAGGACGCCGAGAGCGAGATCATCTCGTCGGAATACACCCCTCCCCCCGATCCGGGCTGGGATTGGTTCAAGGGGGACAACGTCAAGCGCCGCTGGAAGCGGCTCGTGGGGCGCGGGCCGAACGAGCCGGTGGCGCGGCGCGCGCTGGCCGAGGCCGACGGCCTCTACAACCAACGGAAGTTCAGGGAGGCGAGCGCCAAGTACAAGGTGGCGATCGATCGCTGGCCCGACTCGGCGATCGAGGAGGAGGCGATGTGGCAGCTCGCCGAGTGCTGGTTCTTCACCGACCAGTACCCCAAGGCAGAAGATGCCTACGACGAGCTCGTGAAGAAGTATGCCAACACGCGCTACCTCGATCGGATCGCCCAGCGTCAGTTCGTCATCGCGCAGTACTGGATCGCCCTCGATGACAAGCACCACTATCTGACGATCGTGCCGAATGCCTTCGACCGCTCCCGGCCGATCTTCGACACCCGCGGCCGGGCCCTCAAGGCCTACGACCACGTCCGCATCAACGATCCGCGCGGGCAGTTGGCCGACGACAGCATCATGGCCCAGGCCAACGCCCACTTCCTCGAGCGGCAGTGGATCGACGCCGACTACTTTTACTCCCTCCTTCGCAGTGAGTACCCCGA
>Ga0209188_1001135_pt1 | contig 22540 bp, 20 predicted proteins | sample C_130625_EF_Meta_FD_187307 | JGI IMG/M metagenome (GOLD analysis project Ga0209188, IMG submission 187307) | Freshwater microbial communities from Lake Croche, Canada to study carbon cycling - C_130625_EF_MetaG (SPAdes) (version 2) | ecosystem: Environmental > Aquatic > Freshwater > Lake... | reverse complement strand
CAACGACAACTCAAGTAGTTGGGCACAAGGCGGCATCGCTGCAGTGCTGACTGGCGACGACTCCATTGAAGCGCATATCCAAGATACTTTAATTGCTGGCGCGGGACTTTGTGATCAAGAAGTCACCAGACAAGTGGCGAGTCATGCGCGCGAAACAGTGGAGTGGCTTATCGCTCAGGGCGTTCCATTTACCCGCGAAGATGATGGCAGCGGCTATCACCTAACGCGTGAGGGCGGCCATAGTCATCGACGTATCATCCACGCAGCAGACGCAACAGGTCATGCCGTTCAAAAAACACTCGCCGAACAAGTCCTAAGCCATCCCAACATTACTGTGCTTGAAGATCATATTGCGGTTGATTTAATTACCTCACGTAAAGCCGGTATCGGCGCACCACAAGACAATACAGAATGTCTAGGCGCTTACGTGCTCGACAACATGACTGGCAAAGTCATGACGATTGGGTCCCAACAAACTATACTAGCAACAGGCGGCGCAGGTAAGGTTTATCTTTACACCACCAATCCTGACGTGAGCACAGGCGATGGCATCGCCATGGCATGGCGTGCTGGATGCCGAGTCGCCAATATGGAATTTATTCAATTTCATCCAACTTGCCTGTTCCACCCAAAGGCTAAGTCTTTTTTAATCACTGAAGCTGTTCGGGGCGAAGGTGGTATTTTAAGATTGCCTGATGGCACGAAATTCATGCCTCAGCATGACAAACGTGGTGAGCTTGCACCGCGAGATGTGGTGGCAAGAGCGATCGACTTTGAAATGAAAAAGCGCGGCCTAGACTGCGTGTTTTTAGACATTTCACACAAGCCGGCAGACTTCGTGATTTCTCATTTCCCTACCATCTACAGACGCTGCATGGAGCTTGGTATTGATATTACCAAAGAGCCCATTCCTGTTGTGCCAGCCGCACACTATAGCTGCGGCGGCGTAATGACAGATCATACAGGACGCACCGACTTAGCAAGCTTATATGCGATTGGCGAAACAGCTTGTACTGGTTTGCATGGCGCGAATCGTCTGGCCAGCAACTCTCTTTTAGAATGCATGGTGTTTGGCCAAGCCGCGGCGAACGATATATTGGCGCAAGCTCAAAAACCAAGCATAGCATTGCCTTACTGGGATGAAAGCCGTGTCACCGATGCGGATGAAGAAGTCATTATTACGCATAATTGGAATGAGCTAAGACGTACGATGTGGAATTACGTAGGGATTGTGCGAACAAGCAAACGCCTGACGCGTGCGATGCATCGCATTCAAATGTTACGTGACGAAGTCGACGAGTTTTACATCAACTTCCGCGTGAGTAACAATCTCATTGAGTTGCGTAATTTATTGCAAGTAGCTGAGCTTATTGTTCGAAGCGCAATGGAGCGGCATGAAAGTCGTGGCCTACATTACAGTAAAGACTATCCAAATATGTTAGATATTGCGGTGCCTACGGTGCTGGAACCCTCTAATTACTTTAGCTTACTGCATAACAAGCTGACAGATAAATCTAATCTCGGCTGACAACAGTTTAATGTTGATGCTTAGTTTGCATACACGCCAAATATGCATCTGAGTTAGGTTGGGCACCATCCCGCTGGGCTTGCCAAATGGTTTCCGCAAGACAATCCATCAAGTCATGCTGAGCATCTGATTCGTTTCCATGTTTGAGCTTGAGTAATTGATAGGCTGGCGCAATCCCAATTGGTTGATTGATCGCCACTTGCTCCAAGACAGACATATGTAAACTCATGTGCAAAAAGGGGTTGGTTTCACCCATCTCAGGAAAGTAAGCTTGTTCCATGAAGCGTTCAGGTGCATCTAGAACAGCATGGTATTCGGGATGCATGTGAATGACTTGCAAAGCAATCGCTTCTAAATCCATGAGCGTTTGTTTAGCCTGAAATTTAGCCCAAGTATCAAAAAAGAATTGTCTTACTTGGTCGCGAGTTGGATTAAATAAAGCCATATTTCTTAGGCCGCTTTCGCTTTATATTCGCACAAATCTCGAATCACACATTCGCCGCATTTTGGTTGCCTGGCAATGCAGGTATAGCGCCCATGCAAAATCATTAAATGATGCGCATCTTGCATAAATGCTTTCGGAACCGCTTTCATGAGCTTGAGCTCTACCGCCAAAGGGGTTTTGCCTGGCGCGAGACCAACACGATTTCCGATGCGAAAAATATGGGTGTCCACTGCAATCGTTGGTTGGCCAAACGCGGTGTTCAAAATCACGTTGGCAGTCTTGCGACCCACTCCAGGCAGGCTTTCAAGCGCCTCACGCGTATTGGGCACTACACTATCAAAGCGTTCAACTAAGATCTGACATGTCGCAATCACGTTTTTAGCTTTGCTGTGATAAAGACCGATGGTTTTGATATATCGCTCTAAGCCCTCAACCCCCAAAGCAAAAATGGCGGCAGGCGTATTAGCAACTGCATATAATTTAGCGGTGGCTAGATTGACGCCTTTATCTGTGGATTGCGCAGATAGAATCACCGCAATCAGAAGCTCAAAAACACTGTTGTGATTAAGCTCTGTTTTGGGTTCGGGGATGGCAATGGCTAGTCTACGAAAAATCTCAGTACGCTTTTCGGCATTCATAAAGGCGACTAGGAATCTATAAGGCGGCTAAGGGCGTAGAAACAGGTAATGCACCATCGCGTGCCGCTTTGCGCTGAGACATCCAATTGCGGGTTGCAATCAATGCAGCGAGTCCAATAAATGCACCTGGCGGCAAAATAGCCAATAAAAAGCCATGGTAGTCTGGAATGACGGTCAATATCATCGATTTTGCAGAGGGTCCAAATACCAAATCAATGCCTGAGAATAATGTTCCCTTACCTACAATTTCACGAATACCGCCAAGCGTAGCAAGAACCAGCGCTAAACCAAACCCCATCATAAAACCATCAAGCGCTGAAGGCACTACTGGATTTTTGGCCGCAAATGCTTCAACCCTAGCAAGCACAATACAATTTGTCACAATGAGCGGAATAAAAATACCCAGTACTGAATGTAAGCCTTGTAAATAAGCATGCATAGACAAGTCAATCATCGTCACTAAAGCCGCGACAATTAAAATAAATACTGGGATACGAATTTCACTTGGTACCCACTGACGGATAGGCGCAACGCTGGCATTACTTGCTGCCATCACAATGGCTGTCATAACCCCTAAACTAAAACCATTCACCAAGCTAATCGTCATCGCCAGTGTTGGGCACAAACCCAATAACTGCACTAAGCCTGGGTTTTGTTTCCAAAGACCATTTTCAACAATCTCGCCATAAAGGATTTTAGGCTGTGCTTTTACTTCAGCCTCTTGCACGACTTCTGGTGTTATATCCTGATTTACTTCACTCATCTAATTTCCTTTATGCAGTCGGCGATTAGTTTGCCAATGCTTGACCCGATGGGGTTTCAAAAATAGCTTGTTGATGCGATTGATAAAACTTCAATACTTTATGCACGGCCTTTACAACCGCACGCGGCGTAATGGTGGCGCCAGTCATAAAATCAAATTGACCGCCGTCTTTTTTTACAAACCAAGCTTCATCCTTGGTCTTCTCGAGGGATTGCTCATCAAAGTTTTTAATCCAATCGCCATGCCCGATATCAATGTAGTCGCCCAACCCTGGCGTTTCTTTGTGATCTAATACGCGCACCCCAACGATTTCACCAGTTGCCTTAATCGCCACTAGTAACTTGATGTCACCACTATAGCCATCTGGTGCAGTCGCTTCTAAAATCACTGCGGCCGGCGCATTTTTTAGGCGTGCACGATGAATCATCGTTTCATCACGATTACCTAAATCGCCGCCAGATGCTTGTTTAATAGCATCTTGAAGCAAATTATTATCGTAAAAAGTTGTGGGCAAAATCTGACCAAACAGACGCATACGAACATCAGCCTCAGCTCTTGAAATAGGCGCTTTGGTTGAGTGATGAATGATGGCTAAACCAAATGTACTAATAATAGTAAACGCAATCATTACCCATGCTGTTTTAGCCGCGTGCTTTAAGATACTCGCATTCATTTTGCATGCCCAAACACACGTGGCTGGGTCCAAGCATCAATCAATGGCACACACATGTTCATCAGCAAGACCGAGAACGCAACACCATCAGGATAGCCGCCGTAAACCCGAATCAAGTAAGTCAGCATCGCAATTCCCGCCGCAAACACCAGCTTGCCTTTAGGCGTTGTTGGGCCACTGACAGGATCAGTAATAATAAAGAAAGCACCAAAGATAGACGCACCAGTAAATAAGTGAAAAAGCGGATGTGCGAAGTGAGCTGGATCAAGCAAATAAAAAGCACCCGCCATCAAGGCCAACACACTTAAGAATGCCATCGGCAAATGCCAAGTAATGAGGCGCTGCTGAAGCAAATACAAGCCTCCTAACAGATACGCAGCTACCACCAATTCACCGCCTTTGGCACCTAGCATTCCAAACTGAGGCGCTAACGAAACTTGTTGCACTGTATGATGAAGTGTTAATTGCGTTTTCAAGTAATCAAGTGGCGTGGCCATACTCACGGCATCTAAACTCAAGCTGTCTGAGGTGCCAAAGATGTATTGCAACTGATTTGCAAAGCTTAATTTAGCTTCCGCCAACTCAAGCGGGGCTGGCCAATGCGTCATAATCACCGGAAAAGAAATCAACAATACCGCGTAACCCACCATGGCCGGATTAAAGGGGTTGTAACCTAAACCGCCGTAAAGCTGCTTTGCAATCACAATCGAAAAAAACGTTCCGACAACCACAAGCCACCAAGGGGCCAAAGGCGGCAATGAAAGTGCTAACAGCCATGCTGTTAGCAAAGCACTTCCATCCATCAAAAAAGGCTTGATCGGACGATCGCGCAACTTCAGCATCAAGGCTTCACAGAGCAATGCAGTAATAGATGCAAGCGCAAGCACCACCAAAATGCCAGCACCAAAAACCCATACATAAGCCGCAATCGCTGGCACTAGGGCAAGCATGACTTTGACCATAATGAGACTGACGCTAGGCGCACTACTTAGATAAGGGGATCGATTCATTTTTCTTCCTGAGCGTCATTGGTCGCTATCGCGTCTGTTACCGATTGTTTTGCTGCCTCACGTCTTGCATCAATCTCTGCAATTTCAGCTTGAACCGAAGGGATTGCATCTACTACATTCTGAGGCACAGCTGCTGCTTTTTGAGCTTTTGCACGTTCAATTGCAGCCGCAATCGCAGCCTTCTTGGCGGCCATCGCCACATCTTCTGGCGCTTCGGTTGCTGACGTAGCTTCGGTCTTAGCCGCTTCTGCTTTTGCCCCTGCAGCTTTTTGTGCATGCTTTTCAGCACGCTCTTGCTTTTCGCGGTCAATCCGCATCAACCGGAATTCATTTCGCTCACGGGCCAAATTAGCAGCTTCTTTCGCTCGGTCTTGCGCAATAATTTCACTCTTTGCAAAACGATAATATTGCACCAAAGGAATATTGCTTGGACAGGCATAAGTGCAGCATCCACATTCAATACAATCAAACAAATTGTAATCGCGTGCTTTTTCTAGGTTGCTTGATTTTGCAAACCAATAAAGCTCTTGTGGTTGTAAACTCACAGGGCAAACATCCGCACAGCGAGCACAGCGAATACAAGGCATAGCAGGAGGCGCTGAAGGGAAAAGGTTAGGTGCGCTAGCAATCACACAATTTGATGCTTTAGTGATTGGGACGGACACAGATGGCAGATTAAACCCCATCATTGGCCCACCCATAATATAACCATCCGTATCGGCTAAAGCCCCGCCGCCCGCCTGAACCAAATCAGCGACCGATGTGCCAAACAAAACCTCATAATTAGCTGGCTTTTGTACGTTACCTGTAATGGTCACAATACGAGAAATGGATGGCTCACCAAAGTCGAAGTAACGATGTAAAGCTAATACGGTTGCAACATTAAAGCATTGTAAACCGACATCTGTTGAGCGCTTATCTGCTGGTACCTCAATACCAGTCAGCAAGCGAATCAATTGGCGTGCATCGCCACTTGGATATTGCGTTGGGACAACCACCACCTTTAATGGGACTAATTTGGACAAGGGGCTGTTGGCGCAGGCATGACGCATCGCTTCAGCCGCCTCGGGCTTATTGTCTTCAATGCCAATCAAACATTGCTTCGCGCCTAAAAGATGTTGCGCAATTTCAAGGCCTTTTAAAATCTGATCTGCACGTTCACGCATCAACATGTCATCACAAGTAATATAGGGCTCACATTCCGCAGCATTAAGCACCAAAGTATCAACAGATGACTTAGCGTTGGTACGCAGTTTCACCTGTGTTGGGAAAGCCGCACCACCAAGACCTACGATGCCTGAGCTGCGAAGACCTTCAAGCAGCTTTGATTTATCTTGTTCTGTTTCTAGCTTGCGCCAATCAATCGGCGCATGCGCAATCCATTCATCTTTGCCATCCAAAGCAATCGTAATGCAACGATCGGGCAGTCCAGACGGGTGTGGTATGAGCGCATCTTCAATACTCGTAATCGTCCCAGAGCTTGGCGCATGAATAGCCGCAGAGATATTGCCTTCAGCTTCAGCGAGTAATTGGCCTTTAAGTACATAATCTCCGAGCTTAACCAGGACTTTAGGCAAGTTGCCAACGTGCTGACGCAAAGGCAATGTTAGCTGTTGCGGGAGCGGCAATTGCCCAACTGCTTGGGTAGTAGATTCGTGCTTGTGCTCTGGTGGATGGACGCCGCCGGAAACGGCCACTGCGCCCAAACCAAAACTTTGCTTAACGATATTAAGTAATGAACTCATATTTTCTAATGTCTAGTGCCAGCTTGAAGGTTGCCGACTTGGCCAACGGATTTAATATCGAAAACTGGATATCGCCACTTCCAATTATCAGGCGATTCAGCAATTGGCTCCATGGTGATGCAATCTACAGGACAAGGTGCGAGGCAAAGCTCGCAGCCAGTGCACTCTGAAGCAATGATTGTATGCATATGCTTTGCAGCACCTAAAATTGCATCCACAGGGCAGGCTTGAATACAAAGCGTGCAACCAATACAAGTTGCCTCATCAATCAGCGCAACCGATTTTGGATTAGGCAAGCCATGTTCTGCATTGAGCGGCTTGTACTCAACCCCCATTAAATCGGCCAAGGCACGAGCCCCAGCATTGCCACCAGGTGGGCATTGGTTAATATCCGCCTCACCAGCTGCAATTGCAGTGGCATATGGCTTACATCCAGGGAATCCGCATTGACCACACTGTGTTTGCGGCAGAATTGCATCAATACGTGCGACTAAAGGATCACCATCCACTTTAAATTTAAGCGCTGAATAACCCAGCAAAACGCCAAGCAATAAAGCCAAAAATAACATGACATAAACGGCTGTTAACATTAACGTACCAAGCCCGCAAAACCCATAAAAGCCAAGCTCATCAAGCCGCCCGTGACCATGGCAATCGCAGCCCCTTGAAATACAGCTGGCACATCCGCAGCTTCTAGACGTTCACGCATGGAAGCAAACAAAATAAGCACCAATGAAAATCCAACCGCCCCACCAAAACCGAATATCAACGACTCAAACAAATTATGCTTATTCTGGACATTAAGCAAAGGGATACCAAGCACGGCGCAATTAGTGGTAATCAGAGGCAAATAAATACCAAGCACTTGATAAAGCACTGGGGAATTTTTTTCCATCCACATTTCAGTAAATTGCACCACGCCAGCAATCACCACGATGAATGAAACCGTGCGCAAATAGAACAAGTCTGTCCCAAGCAAATATTCACTAATAAAATAACTGGTGCCTGATCCAATAGTCAGCACAAATGCAGTCGCCATTGCCATCGCAACAGAGGCTTCGAGTTTTTTGGAAACACCCATGAAAGGGCATAAACCCAAAATTTTGACCAGCACAATGTTATTCACAAGAGCTGCGCCAATAAACAACAAAATATAGTTTTGAACCATAACCTCAGCTTAGCATTTAAGTTGCGGATGAAAAGAGAACAAATTATACAGCGTTTGCACCCCTACGTTAAGAGGGGCGGGGGTATTGCACAATTTTGAGTGTGTTATTTCAATGCCAAACCTAACACCTCCAAATCGCATTTAGTTATTAGCTTATAAGGACTCACAATTAAGCGAATAATTCAACCAATATGATGAATAAAACGTATTCGAGTTAACCTAGTTTAAGTTAAAATAAGGTGATTTTATTAATTTGTCAGGTTTAATCATGCTGCAAGGCAGTTTTGTCGCTATCGTAACCCCCATGCTTGCGGACGGTAGTCTTGATATTACAGCGCTTCATCACCTCATTGATTTCAATATCGATGCAGGCACAGATGGCATCGTTATTGTCGGCACAACAGGTGAATCACCTACCGTTGATTACGACGAACACCGCGAACTCATCAAAACTACAGTCGATTATGTTGCGGGCCGCATCCCTGTGATTGCAGGCACTGGTGCGAACTCAACTCGTGAAGCCATTGCACTCACACAAGCCGCCAAAGACTTGGGCGCTGACGCTTGTCTGTTGGTAGCCCCTTATTACAACAAGCCAACGCAAGAAGGCCTGTATCAACATTACAAGGCTGTTGCTGAAGCTGTGGACATCCCACAAATTTTATACAATGTACCAGGCCGGACTGGTGTTGATCTGACAAACGATACAACACTTCGACTTGCTGAAATCAAAAATATTGTTGGCATCAAAGACGCCACCGGCAGCATCGAACGCGGCACAGATTTAATTATCCGCGCACCTAAAGACTTTGCGATTTACAGCGGCGATGACGCAACTGGTATGGCGCTAATGTTAATTGGCGGCAAAGGCGTCATTTCTGTGACCGCCAACGTTGCACCTCAGCTAATGCACGAAATGTGTGTGGCGGCGATGTCTGGCCAAGCATCTGAAGCTTGTGCAATCAATGCAAAACTTTTTGCACTACACCAAAAACTCTTTGTTGAAACCAACCCTATCCCAGTGAAATGGGTACTCAATCAAATGGGCTTAATCAGCACAGGCATTCGTTTGCCCTTAGTACAACTTTCAGCATCCAATCATCAAGTGTTATTAAACGCGATGAAGAACGCCAATATTTCACCAAAATAATGCACTACTTTAAGAGACCTTGCATGAATAAAAACCAAATCAAACCCATCATTCTAGCTAGCTTAATGGCGCTAACAGTGAGCGGTTGCGACTCCATTCCGTTCATGAACAACACGCCTGACTATAAAGGAGCTGGTCGAGCAAGACCGCTAGAGGTGCCTCCAGATTTAACTTCAATCTCGTCTAACGATACCTACACTGTGCCAGGCGGTTCAACCACTTACTCTGAGTTCAGCCAAGGTCAAGAAGCCCCTGCTGAAAAAGAAAAGATTTTACCAACCCCTAATGGTGTCCATTTAGAAAGAGCTGGCTCTCAGCGTTGGCTAGTGGTTCAAGCGCCACCAGAAAAAATTTGGCCGGTCATCCGCGAGTTTTGGGCAGAGCTTGGTTTTGCAGTGCGTGTTGAGAACTCGGACACTGGCGTGATGGAAACTGAATGGGTAGATCCAAGTAGCCTCACAAAAGATGACAAAGGTAATTACTTGGATAAATTCCAAGGCTGGCTAGACAGACTGAACACATTGGCTAATCGTCAAAAATTCCGTACACGCTTGGATCGTGGCGAAAATGCTGAAACCACTGAAATTTACATGAGCCATCGTTCTGTGTCGGACACACCAGATGACGGAAAAGTCAAAGTGCGAAATCGACTAGGTGAATTCGACACTGGCTATGCGCCACAAAACCAAGCCAGAACAATTGCTGAAAAAGAGCGCGCTGATGCTGAAGACCTAGATGCCGAATTGCTTCGCCGCTTAATGGTAAGACTTGGCGTAGAAGATCAAAAGTCACGTAGCATTATGGCCAGCAGCACATCACAGCTTCGCGCTTCATTAAGCAAAGCAGCTGACGGCACAATGACACTTGCCGTTAACGATGAGTTTGATCGCGCTTGGAGAAGGGTTGGCTTAGCATTAGACCGCGTTGGCTTTGTCGTGGAAGACAAGAACCGCTCAAATGGTGTTTATTTTGTGCGATATACCGACGTGGATATTGATACTTCCCCTAAGGACAAAAAAGGCCTGCTCGACAACCTAAAATTCTGGGGTGACGATAAAAAAGAAGAGAAGAAACCTGAATCTTCTGTAGAGGCTAAGAAAGATGAATCTTCACTTTCAGATAAACTCAAATTCTGGAAACTTGCAGAAAAAAACACGGTTGATCCATCTAAACAATACCGTGTAAAAGTAGAAGAAAACGGCGAAAGTGGCTCTAAAGTGACGATTGTTGATAAAGAAGGCAACGTCAATAAATCAAGTACAGCCAACGTGATTATCAATCTACTTTATGAGCAATTAAAATAATTCAAGCGCATTCTCTATGAGGTTTTCCTCAATTGGCAGCGGTAGCGCTGGCAATGGCCTATTAATCGAACAAGATTCAACTAGGCTGCTGCTCGATTGTGGGTTTGGATTACGAGATGCAGAGCAAAGACTTGCCCGCATAAGCCTTACTCCAGATCAACTCACTGGCATTTTAATCACTCACGAACACGAAGACCATGCAGGGGGTGTTTTTAAGCTTGCTCGCAAATATCGCATTCCGGTTTGGCTGACGCACGGCACGTTCAGAATGATTGAGCGGATTTTGCCTAACGAACCGCTTGATTTACGCATCATTGATAGCCACAGTAAATTCAATATCAATGAAATAGAAGTGACCCCCTTCCCCGTTCCTCATGATGCACGAGAGCCTGTGCAATACACTTTCTCAAATGGCGATAAAAAATTAGGAGTATTGACTGATACGGGTTGCTCGACACCACATATTCAAGAAATGCTGAGTGGTTGTGATGCGCTCATGCTGGAGTGTAACCACGATATCGAAATGCTGATGAATGGCATATATCCGATGTCGCTTAAGCAACGAGTCAGCGGCCGTTTAGGTCATCTTGATAATATAGGTGCAGCCCAGATTCTCAGCAAACTCGATAATAGCCATCTTAAACACATCATTGCCGCACATTTAAGCGAAAAAAATAACAAACCAGAACTTGCAATCAACGCATTGAGTCAGGCACTCAACTGCGAGAAAAGCTGGATTGGCATTGCTGAACAAGAGACTGGCTTTGATTGGCGAGAAATTTAATGGTGAAAGTTTAATGGGGGAAATTTAATAGGTAAGTATTCAAGTATCTGAACCTTTGAACACCGAGATAAAACTCAGATTAAATTTTCATGAATGACAAAAACAAAAAAGCCGACTAAAAGTCGGCTTTTTTGTTGAGTTTAAGTTAGCGAACTAACGATAGACTCTAACTAAATTACTTAGCTTCAGCAGCTGGAGCAGCTTCTGCAGGAGCAGCAGCATCAGCAGCAGGAGCAGCTTCAGCAGCTGGAGCAGCTTCAGCAGCTGGAGCAGCTTCAGCAGCTGGAGCAGCTTCTTCTTTTTGACCACAAGCAGTTAAAGCAAGAGCTAACAAAGCAGCAAGGATAGCAGAACGTGTCATTTTAAATTTCCTTAACATATATAAAAAATTAAACCATTACGGCACATCTAAGCACCGAGTAAGAAAATTTTAACAGCATCCCTTAAAAAAAACACTATTTTTTTAACAAAAAATCACGTTTTAATTGAGCAAATATCATATTTCTGCAAAATATCTTTTATTACGCTTTAATTTAATGACAATTTTGAGAATTATTACAAAAACATAATACAGCCTGCCAAATACCAAGCGTGCATTTCAACCACAAATGCTTCTGTTAACGCTTGTTGCGCTGAAATGTATTCAGGCAATAATACACGCGTATTAGCCAGCGTCATCAGCAGGCTTGCAGAGCTGTCATCAACAACAACCTTCTCACCATTTAAATAGAAACAATTGGCTGCTGATAACAGTTGGCTTTTAAAGCTTAATTGTATGCCCTGACTTTTCATGCGTTTTTCAAAAGCCGACAGGGATATATTTTTGGGCGTATCAAATACCAGGTGAGATTTTGGCTCTGTGAGATATCGCCCCAAAAAGTCTGCGACATCTTCCTCGCTCCATTTCAAACCATTCAAAATGGATGACACTTGCTTCACCATACCATCGCCTATTTCAGCTGGATGCAATTGCAAAGCCAAATCCGGATCGGCGTACATCCCTGGCAATGTGCGATGCTCTTGCAGGTAATTTAAAAATTCACCAGCGATTTCCTGTGCAGATGGCGCTCTAAATCCAGTGGAGTAAGTCATACAATCACCAATGGCAATGCCCCAATGGGCAACTTGCGGCGGTAAGTACAGCATATCGCCAGCAGACAGGGTAAACGTCTGCTCAGCGTTAAAGTGCTTCAAAATACGCAGTGGCGCTCCAATGACCAAGGTCAAATCTTCTTGCTCGCTAATATGCCAAATACGTTGACCACAACCCTGCAATAAAAACACATCGTAAGAATCAAAATGCGGGCCCACGCCGCCGCCATCAGGCGCATAACTCACCATCAAATCATCTAGGCGGGCATGTGGAATAAAATTAAATTGTTGTAATAAATCATTCGCTTCTTGCATGTGATGATTAACGCTCTGCACCAACAAAGTCCAATCACGCTCTGGCAGCTTGGCAAAACGCTTTTCAGCAAAAGGGCCTTGCTCTAACTTCCACTCTTTTTTGACAGTCGAAATTAGGCGTGACTGCACATCTTCTTCACAAGCTAAGCCAGCCAATTCATTGGGTGTTAAGAAACCCTCAAAGGCTGGTATCGCCCCGCGAATTAATAAAGGTTTTTTGTGCCAATAGTCTTTAAGAAAGGTTTCTGCACTGATGCCCCCAAGCAAGGCAAGCGGCTCAGAATGTAAATTTGGATCTTTTTTCATGTTTGTATGATAACGCATTGCGATATCTAAGAATAAATCAGGTAAAATTTCACCTAAATTTTTCCATTATTTTTTCAATTGAAAGAAACCATCATGCAAATCGCCATGAACACCGTAGTATCCATGACTTATGAACTCCGCGACAGCGAAGGTACAGTGCTTGAATCAAGCGCTGATCCTGTTAGCTATCTACACGGTGGTTACGACAACATTTTCCCTCGCGTTGAAGAAGAGCTTCACGGCAAAGCCATTGGTGATTCAGTTGAAATCACTCTTGAGCCAGCGGATGCGTTTGGTGAATACGATGAGACATTGGTGCAAATGGAACCGATTGCCGCTTTCCCAAGCAAAGACCTGAAAGTAGGCATGCAATTTGAAGGTGAAGACGAAACTGGTGATGTGATTTTATATACAGTGACCAATATCGACGACGGAAAAGTAGTTGTTGACGGCAACCACCCTTGGGCTGGCGAACGCGTGTTATTTAAAGCAACTGTCACTGGGGTGCGTTCAGCGGTTGAAGAAGAAGTCGCGCACGGCCATGTTCACGGTGCAGGCGGCCATCACCACTAAGCAGTTATTTAGGGTTTAACGCTCAATAAACCGCACTAAAATCAGCCCCCAGAGCATTTAAGTAAGCTTTGGGGGCTTTTTAATACTCAAGCATATCAAGGCTTACAAGCCATCCACTTGGCATCTATCGCTTGTAACACATCGCCATCAATCTGGTCCAAATGCTCCCAATAGCGACCGCTATTGAAATAATAATTAGCCTCATGCTCCATTGCCAAACAAGCCTGTGCTTTTAGAGCTAAGTGCGTGGCTGTTATCTTTTGCAAGTACTCTTGATGAGCCTGCCGACTTAATTTCGACAAAGCCCCCTCTTCAACCCTAGGAAACACCAAACGAGAGCTTGGTTTTTCAGATAAATTTAAACAAACGCAATTTTGCTGCGCCGCAAAGTAGTTCAATCGACTAGCCTTGGCTTCCAGCGATTGCAGCGTCAAATCGTCACGTAGCGGATCAGCATTTCCCTGTCCATAAAAATGACTCGCCTGACCATCATCTTCATAGACCATGTCACACCCTAAGAAGAGCATCACGTCAGGTTGCAAAGCCCCCAAGGCCCAATAAGCCGCAGTAAACGCCATGGTGCCACCCGCATAAACAAAGCCACCATATTGATTTTGAATATCAACATACTGCTCTGCTGTCACGATGGTTTGCGCGAGTGTTTTATTGGATGGTCGCTTTTCTAGCGGAAAATCTTCCGGGTGAATTAAATAATCCCAATCACCTCGTAAATTCCATGCATTATTTATTGTCAGGACTGAGCTGATGTTAGAAACATCCAACGTCTTCACGCGCACCGCATCTGGCGCACTTCCTAGAATCAAAGCAATATTCAAAGGTTCACTAAAGGGCATATGAGGCAGTTGAGCCATCAATTGGCGCACTTAGCTGAGCAAGGCTTTAAGGCGGTATAAGGCCTCAAGCGCTTGTTTAGGCGTTAAGTCATCAGGGTCCAAAATCTCCAACTCACTCACGACAGGATGCAAAGGTGCCTCAGGCAATTCATCCGCCACAAACATATCCACTTGCGGGCCTGCATCAACATTTTGCTTCTCAAGCTGCGTGAGCTTTCGTTTGGCTGAAGCCACCACGCTTTTAGGAATACCGGCAAGCGCGGCCACTTGCAAGCCATAACTTTGGTTTGCCGCGCCCTCTTGCACGCTGTGTAAAAACACAATGCCATTACCATGCTCAGCCGCATCCAAATGCACGTTCGCCACTTGCTTAAACTCTTCCACTAATCTGGTCAGCTCAAAATAATGCGTGGCAAAAAGGGTGTAACTACGATTTTTTTCAAGCAACTCTTTAGCACAAGCCCAAGCCAAACTTAAGCCATCAAAAGTGGATGTGCCACGCCCGATTTCATCGAGCAAGACCAAGCTATTGGCTGTTGCATTATTCACAATATTGGCTGTTTCGGTCATTTCCACCATAAAGGTAGAACGTCCTCCAGCTAAGTCATCCGAAGCACCAATGCGTGTAAATATACGATCTATCTTGCCGATTTTGGCAGACTGGGCAGGCACAAAACAGCCACAATGCGCGAGCAACACAATCAGCGCTGTTTGGCGCATAAAGGTGGATTTACCGCCCATGTTAGGGCCAGTGATTAACAGCAGTTGGCGATAAGGTGAAAGCGCAACATCGTTGGCAATAAATGGCTGGGCAATCTGCTCCACCACAGGGTGACGACCACCCACGATATTGATGCCGTCCTCAGTCACAAACTTAGGCGCGACATACTTCAGCGACAATGCGCGCTCTGCAAATGTGCTGAGCACATCAAGCTGCGCAACGGCCACTGCATTCGCTTGTAGCGCATTGATTTCTGGAGCTAGTTGGTCAAGCACTGTTTCATACAGCATTTTTTCGCGCGCTAAAGCACGATCATTGGCTGAAAGCACCTTGTCTTCAAAAGCTTTTAATTCGGGGGTAATAAAACGCTCCGCATTTTTGAGCGTTTGGCGACGACGATATTCAGCAGGCGCATTTTCGGCCTGCGCACGGCTAATTTCAATATAAAAACCATGCACACTGTTGTACTCGACCTTTAAATTCGCAAGCCCACTTCGCTCGCGCTCTTCTGCCTCATACTTCAGCAAAAATTCGCCACAATTTGCCTGCATGCCGCGCAGTTCATCAAGCTCCGCATCATAGCCATCGGCAATCACGCCGCCCTCTCTCAGCACACTAGAAGGCTCTGGTTGAATAGCCTGTGCAAGCAAACTTAACGCGATTTGTGGCACGCTTAATTGACCAGCCACTTGTCTAACTAAATCAGCTTCAACATTACTCAGCGAAGCCTGCAACGCTGGTAACTGTGCCAAGCTATCGCGTAAAGCAGACAAGTCTCTTGGCCGTGCGGTTCTTAATGCCACTCGGGTGGTAATGCGCTCAATATCACCAATATTTCGCAAGGCCTCGCGAATACAGGTCTCATCAGCTCGCATCAAACCAGCAACTGCATTATGGCGTGCTGAAACCGCATTTAAATCACGTAATGGATGATGCAACCAATAGCGCAATAACCGGGCACCCATGGCTGTTTGTGTGGTGTTGAGGAGTGAATACAACGTTGGTGATGCTTCACCGCGAATGGTTTGGTCAATTTCTAAGTTACGACGCGTTGCGCCATCTAATTGAACAAACTGACTAGACTGCTCAACGGTTAAACCATTGATATGCGGCAAGGTGGTTCGCTGAGTATGCTTCACATAATCCAGCAAAGCGCCCGCCGCGGCAATTGCCAAGCTTAAATCCGCACATCCGTAGCCATCTAAATCATGCGTATTAAATTGTTTGGTGAGGAGCGTTCTAGCGGAATCTAAATCAAACTGCCAAGCGCTTAACCGCTTTTTAGAACAAACCGCACTTTGAACAGCAATATGATTCACATTGTCTGCAAACAGCAACTCTGCAGGCGTAATTCGCTCAAGCTCTTGTGCGAGCAAGCCTGGCGCAATTTCGCTTAAAATCAATTCACCTGATGCTAAATTGATGCGCGCTAAGCCAACCAAGCCCTCACCAAAGCAAAGTGCCAGTAGCCAATTATCTCGCGTATCGTCAAGCAAGGCGCTATCCGTTAATGTGCCTGGCGTAAGAATGCGAACCACTTGTCGATCAACAATCCCTTTAGCTTTTGCCGGGTCACCAATTTGCTCGCAAATCGCGACTGCCTCACCCATTTTGGTGAGCTTGGCTAAATACTGCTCAGCCGCATGATACGGCACCCCGGCCATTTTAATGGGCTCGCCATTGTGGGTGCCACGCTTAGTGAGAGTAATGCCTAAAAGCCGTGCTGACTTTTCCGCATCTTCAAAAAATAATTCGTAAAAATCACCCATACGATAAAACACCAGCATATCGGGATGCTGGGCTTTAACGTTAAGATACTGGCGCATAAACGGCGTGAGATTATCTTTTTCTGGGCTTGTTTTATCGTTCATGGTTTTAAGTGCGTGCTATCAAAATGCTTTCAATGACTCACTGGTATTTGTGCTGGCAAGCGACATTTTATCGTAAGATGACGTTTCACATACGATTTACCCTTACCCTAAACACTGGGCACCTATGAAACCTCAACACTTGATTATTGTATTGTTAGCCCTGAGCGCAAAGGCTGAAGCGGAGAATACTAACTACTATTGTGATGGCTTCACCACGCGCACTATTGGCGACGGTCCGCATGTGGAAGAAACGGACTCTAAAACCTACGCGCTCAATGGTAATGGAATCATGTTGTTTTCAGAAAAAGTCAATTGTGACGTCAACGAAAAAACGATTCATTGCACTAGCAAAAAATTCAATCGCACCCTAGAAATCAACAAGCTGAGCGGCTACAGCACAGACACTTATGAGATTTTTAAGTATGGAAAACCTCACGTTAAGATTCAATTTATTGGGATGTGTGAATTGTATTGATGCAGGGCTGTTTTCTTTCAGTCAGCGCATAAACTCTGCAAAAGCGATTTAAACCTTGTATCAGCCTGCCATAGCGTTAACTTTTGCAGCCATAATAAAATCGTTTTCATGCAAGCCATTAATCTTATGAGTCTGAAACACCACCCTAACATAACCCCACCCTACCGTAATATCCGGATGATGACCCTCAAGTTCACAAAGCTCACCAACCTTCAGAGTAAATGATAACGCCTGCATAAAATTACTAAATTTAAATGTGCGTTTTATTTTTGTTGAATCATCAATCAAATCCCAGCCAGGAACAACCATTAACAACGCATTCGCATCCTCCACGCCCAAGGGATTGATGCCACCTTGGCAGGGCGTACATTTTTTTGCATATAGATGATGATTGCTCATGCCGTTTAGTCCTATCATGAAAAACAATTAGATCTGTAATCTAGCACATTAATCATGTGAGCATCATCATCCTTGGTTAAGCTGGTCCTCGAATAACATTAAGCACAAAGTGTTGGGCTACAAGTTAAGAAGCTTCATCTTCCCCCTTTTTAAGTGAGGCGTGAATTTTTGAGTGCTAAGTTTGAATGCTAAGTTTTAATGCTGCGTCTGTTAAAATCTAAAAACCATTAATTTATGAATCTCTGGTAGAAAATTATGTTAAGTGCACTCGTTATTATTTTTGTTGCTACCTACCTCGCCATTACGCTCGAGCACCCGATTAAGATTAATAAATCAGCAACCGCTTTATTAGGCGCAGGCTTGCTTTGGACAGTTTACGCATTAGCAACCAATGACCACCTCTTGGTGAAGCACCAACTCAGCGAAACGATTGCATCCACAGCAGAAATTGTTTTCTTTTTAATCGGCGCAATGACCATCGTTGAAGTAATTGATGCCCACAACGGTTTTGAAGTGATTACCTCGCGCATCAAAACCACCAAGCTTGTCTCCTTGCTTTGGATTATCAGTCTAATTACCTTCTTTTTAAGTGCAGTCTTAGATAACTTAACCGCCACTATTGTGATGATTTCTCTTACAAGAAAGCTATTAAAAGAGCCAAGCGATAGACTTTTGTTTGCAGCACTTATCGTGATTGCCGCCAATGCTGGCGGCGCGTGGTCTCCAATTGGAGATGTAACAACCACCATGCTTTGGATTGGAGGACAAATCACAACACTGGCAATCATTCAAGGCCTCTTTATTCCTTCAATAGTCAATCTACTCGCGCCCTTATTGGTCATTAGCTACTCAATGAGCGGTAAAAGCATCTCAGCACCAACAAATACCTTAAAAACATCAAACACCTCCACGTTGGAGCGCAATACGGTTTTTTATTCAGGTCTCGGCATTTTGGTTTTAGTGCCTGTATTTAAAACCCTGACACATCTTCCTCCATTTATGGGCATTCTGTTTGGCTTAGGGATTCTTTGGCTGATTGGCGACTTAATGCATTCCAAAAAAGACGTCACAGAAAAAGAAGAGCTTTCGCTTGTTAATGCGCTCAAGCAGATTGATATGTCATCCATCGTTTTCTTTATTGGTATTCTTTTGGCGGTGGCCACGCTAGAACATAGCCATATATTGCAATCATTTGCAGGCTTACTAGACCAAACCATCGGTCGACAAGATTTAATTGTGACGCTATTAGGCTTGGTGAGCGCAATTGTTGATAACGTACCGCTCGTGGCTGCCTCAATCGGGATGTATGATTTAGGCCAATACCCAGCGGATAGTTTTTTATGGGAGTTTATGGCTTATTGCGCCGGGACTGGTGGCTCTATTTTAATTATTGGTTCAGCCGCAGGGGTAGCAGCGATGGGCTTAGAAAAAATCCCATTCTTTTGGTACGTTAAAAAAATAAGTTGGTTAGCCCTCATTGGTTACTTTGCAGGAATTGCCACTTATATTATTCAATACAATTTGACTCATCAAACTTACTAAATCCAATGCAATCAATGTCATTGGGTTGTATAGAAATGGCAGGCAAAAAATGGGTTCCGTTTAAAGTAGCCATTTAATTGTGATGCTGAATACTGGTGGGAGATGCGAGGGTCGAACTCGCGACAAACGGATTAAGAGTCCGCTGCTCTGCCAACTGAGCTAATCTCCCTTGAGGGGCGCAATTATCGAGTTAAAACAGATGAGTGTCAACCTGAGAAACAATAAACAAAGGCCAAGCAGTATGAATGTTCAAACAATCCCCAGCCAAGCATTTGCTGACCAAAAACCAGGCACATCAGGCCTACGTAAAAAAGTGGCAGTGTTTCAACAGCCACATTACTTAGAAAACTTTGTTCAAAGCATTTTTGATTCTATTGATGTGCCCAACGGCGCAACGCTAGTCTTGGGTGGTGATGGCCGTCATTACAATCGTGAGGCGATTCAAATTATCCTCAAGATGGCGGCGGCAAATGGCTTTGGACGGGTGTTGGTTGGGCAAGGCGGCATTCTTTCAACGCCTGCCGCTTCTTGCATTATTCGCAAGTACAAAACCTTTGGCGGGATTATTCTTTCTGCCAGCCACAACCCTGGCGGCGTAGATGGTGACTTCGGTATTAAGTACAACACTGGAAATGGTGGCCCTGCCCCAGAAAAAATCACGGAAGCAATTTTTGAAAAATCAAAAACCATACAAAGCTACAAAATTATAGCCGCGCCTGATGTGGCGCTCGATGTGATTGACGAAAATGACTTGGCCGACATGAAGGTACAAGTAATTGATGCGGTTGAGGACTACACAGAGCTAATGGAGTCCTTGTTCGACTTTAATGCGATTAAAGATTTACTCGGCTCTGGCTTCCGGATGAGGTTTGATGCCATGCACGCAGTGACGGGCCCTTACGCCCAAGAGATTTTTATTAAACGACTTGGCGCCTCTGCTGATAGCTTAATGAACTGCGTGCCACTGCCTGATTTTGGTGGTGGTCATCCTGACCCTAACCTCACTTATGCGCATGAGTTAGTGGATATTATTTATGGTGATAATGCCCCTGACTTTGGCGCAGCATCCGATGGTGATGGCGACCGCAATATGATTTTAGGCAAAGGCTTTTTTGTGACGCCTTCAGACAGCCTTGCGCTGATTGCCGCCAACGCAAGAATGGTCAAAGGCTATGCCAAAGGAATTGCTGGCGTGGCGCGGTCCATGCCAACTAGCGGCGCAGTGGATATGGTGGCGAAGTCTTTGGATATCCCGTGCTTTGAAACACCCACGGGCTGGAAATTCTTTGGCAATTTAATGGACGCTGACCAAGTGACACTTTGCGGCGAAGAAAGCTTTGGCACTGGCTCTAGCCACGTGCGTGAAAAAGACGGTCTTTGGGCAGTCTTGTTCTGGCTCAACATTTTGGCAATTAAACGCCAATCCGTTGAGCAAATTGTGAAACGTCACTGGCTGCAATTTGGTCGTAACGTTTACTCTCGTCACGATTATGAAGATTTACCACTAGAGGCCGCCAATGGCGTCATTGAGCATTTACGTCAAAACTTTAGCGTGCTGGTTGGAAAATCGTTTGGACGCTACACCATACAAGCATGTGATGACTTTAGTTACACGGACTCAATTGATGGCAGCATCAGCACCAATCAAGGCCTGCGCGTTTTATTCACTGATGGTTCACGCATTGTATTTAGACTCTCTGGCACAGGCACTTCTGGCGCCACACTGCGAATTTACTTAGAAGCTTTTGAGCCTGATACCTGCAAACACGATTTAGATGCACAAGTTGCATTGAGTGAGATGATACAAATCGCCTTGCAGATAAGCGAACTTAAACAAAGAACGGGACGCGATAAGCCGACTGTGATCACTTAATCAATATCCCATCACTTTCATAAGGTCGTGCTATTCTGACGGCCATTTTTTATTTCTTTTGCTTGAAAGCCACACGATGCAAAACACACCTACCACCAGCATAGAAACCTTCATTCCAAGCAAAGACGCTTCGCTTGAATATTCGATTAAAACCCTACAAGCCAAGCTTTTGGATATCGGCTTTCATGTAGAAGAGCGTTCATGGCTGAATGAAATTGAAGGTATTTGGTCGGTGCATGTGACGGATCGTGATTGCACACGTCTATTTAGCAATGGCAAAGGTGCCTCACAGCTAGCGGCAAGAGCAAGTGCGCTTGGTGAATACTTTGAGCGCCTCAGCACCAATTATTTTTGGACGCATTTTTACTTGGGCGAAGCCATTAGCAATCAAGATTATGTGCATTACCCCAATGAAAAATGGTTTCCGCTCGCTGGCGATGCATGGCCAGCTGGCTTGCTTAACAAAGAGCTTCATAAATTCTATAACCCAGACGGTACAGTTTCAGCGACTAAGCTCATTGACCTTAACTCTGGTAACGCCAAGCGTGGCATTTGCGCGATTCCATACACCCGTTTGCGTGACGATGAAGTGGCCTACTTCCCTGTGAACTTGATTGGTAATTTATACGTGAGCAACGGTATGTCAGCTGGCAACACCCTTAAAGAAGCCCGCACTCAAGCATTGGCGGAAATTTTTGAGCGCGACATTAAATACAAAATCATTCGTGAAGGCATTTGCTTGCCAGATGTGCCTGAAGCAGTAGTTAACCGTTACCCACGCATCGCCGCCGGCATTAAAGGCTTGCGTGATGCAGGCTATGGCATCTTGGTAAAAGACGCTTCATTAGGTGGCAAATACCCTGTGATGAACGTCACCTTATTACATCCAGAAGACCAAGGTTGTTTCGCGAGCTTTGGTGCACATCCCCGCTTTGAGGTTGCTTTGGAGCGTGCATTAACTGAGTTGCTTCAAGGCCGTGCAATTGATGGTCTTAAAAACTTTGTCGCCCCTGGCTTTGATATGGAAGAAATTGCAGACTCACAAAACTTAGAAATCCATTTCGTGGACTCAAGCGGCGTGATTAGCTGGAACTTCCTCAGAGATACGCCAGATTATGAGTTTGTGGATTGGAACTTTGGCACCACCACGGATGAAGACTATCAATGGTGTTGCGATACCATCCACGCGAGTGGTCATGACATTTATATTTCAGACTTCACTCACTTAGATGTTTATGCATGCCGCATTTTTGTGCCTGGCATGTCTGAAATCTACCCTGTGGAAGAGCTTGAGTGGGAAAACAATTCGGT
>Ga0209188_1001134_pt1 | contig 22548 bp, 19 predicted proteins | sample C_130625_EF_Meta_FD_187307 | JGI IMG/M metagenome (GOLD analysis project Ga0209188, IMG submission 187307) | Freshwater microbial communities from Lake Croche, Canada to study carbon cycling - C_130625_EF_MetaG (SPAdes) (version 2) | ecosystem: Environmental > Aquatic > Freshwater > Lake... | reverse complement strand
TAGTCTAAGTCAGTTGCCAAAACAAACTCCGTTGAATTTGGAAGTTCAAGTACAGGGCTGTGCCGAGAAGGGAATCTGTTATCCACCGATGACAAGATATATACAAATCAATCAATATGACACTAGCGTGCCATCTGTAGCATCACTAGAGGATTTGTCGCAGAGTACGAACATAACATCATCATGGTGGGAAGCCAAAGATGACTTAAACGCCCTTAATAGAATTTTAGAGAAAACCTCTACTCCAGTATTGCTAGGCATATTCTTTTTATTAGGGCTTGGATTAGCTTTTACGCCTTGTATGTTACCGATGTTGCCCATCCTCTCGAGTATTCTATTTGGCGCACCCTCTGGACAGAGTTCACGGAAAAAAACCATCATCACAGCAGGAACATACGTATTAGGAATGGCGCTGGCATTTAGTATCGCCGGAATGGCCACGGCTTGGTTTGGCGCTAGTGTTTCAAGTGGATTGCAAAACCCAATCGTTGTAATTGTATTTGGCTTGCTCATGATTGGACTATCAGGAAGTTTATTGGGCTTATATGAACTTAGCTTGCCGCATGCTTGGAATCAAAGAGTTCATCAGTGGATGGATAAGCATCAAGGCGGTAATTTATTTGGTGTATTTATGTTAGGTGCACTGTCGAGCTTGATAGCGAGCCCATGTGTGACAGCACCATTAGCAGGAGTACTCACTTTTATTGCACAAAGTGGCAAAGTAGAGCTTGGGGGATTGATTTTGTTTGTGCTGGCCTTAGGCATGGGATTACCTTTGATGCTATTTGCGATTGGAGCAAGAAGCGTAGTACCAAAAGCAGGCTCTTGGATGTTGCGCGTCCAACGCATCTTAGCCGTTGTACTCATTGCCTTTGCTATCTGGATGATCTATCCAGCCCTGAGCAGTTTAATCTTGGGTCATCAAGCAAAGAGTACCAAACAAATTGGGGGCTTAGACTATCAAGTAGTATCTTCGCTTGAAGAGCTGAGAACCAGTTTACAAAATGCCAAAGATAATCAAGAGGGAGTATTGATTACTTATTATGCGGATTGGTGTGTAAGTTGCAAAGAAATCGACAATATCGTTTTAAACAATACTGAAGTAAAAATACAGCTACAACAGGTAAAAAGAATCGAAGTTGATGTAACTATTTCCGGCAAAAATCAACGCGATTTATTAAATGAATACCAGCTATTTGGTCCACCAGCCTTTATTTTTATCAATGCTCAAGGCAAAGAGGTAAAAAGTTTGCGGGTTGTTGGCATCATTACTGCAGATAAACTACAAGAAAAAATAAAATTACTTCGCTTGCAATAATTTAGCGGCATCGAGTGCAAAGTAAGTAAGAATGCCATCTGCGCCAGCTCTCCTGAAGGCCATGAGGGACTCCATCATTACCTTATCATGATCAAGCCAGTTGTTTTGCGCCGCAGCTTTAATCATCGCGTACTCACCACTGACTTGATAGACAAAAGTTGGATATCCAAAGGTATCTTTCACGCGTCGCACAATATCCAAATAGGGCATGCCAGGTTTTATCATCACCATGTCTGCACCTTCCGAAATATCCAACGCGACTTCACGAATAGCCTCATCTGAATTACAAAAATCCATTTGATAAGTTTTTTTATCACTTTTACCTAGGTTATTTGCAGAGCCAACCGCATCCCGAAAAGGACCATAAAAAGCAGAAGCATATTTAGCCGAGTAGGCCATGATTTGAGTATGAATAAAACCCTCAGACTCAAGGGCGTCGCGGATCTCAATAATTCTGCCATCCATCATGTCCGATGGCGCCACAATATCAACCCCAGCACGTGCTTGACAAATAGCTTGTTGAACTAACATCGCTGTAGTTTCTTCATTTAGAACATAACCAGCGTCATCGATAATGCCGTCCTGGCCGTGGCTAGTGTAAGGATCAAGAGCCACATCCGTCATAATGCCCAGTTGAGGAAACGCATCTTTTAAGGTTTTAACGACATTCGGGACAAGACCATTTGGATTACATGCCTCAGAGCCCTCTAGATTTTTCAAAGAAGCATCAATGACTGGGAATAATGCCATCACAGGAATGCCAAGATCGACGCATTGTTGGGCGGTCCCTAACAAAAGATCAACAGACTGTCTCTCTATGCCAGGCATAGAAGCAACCGCCTCACGACGACCCTTCCCTTCAAGTACGAAAACTGGATAAATCAAATTACGGGCGGACAAATCCGTTTCTTGTATGAGGGCCCTTGACCAAGCCGAAAGACGCGCTCTACGAGGGCGATGAAGAGGAAACTGAAGCGAAGTGGAGCAAGATTGATTTGACATAAAAACCTTTAACTGACTAACCATTTACAGACGAGTTCATCGGCTTGTTCTAATCCAATGCGCTTGGTACTAGAAAATAACTGAGCAGACAACTCCCCAAAATGAGCGTGTTGATCATTTAGCGATTTTAGCTCATCTCGGACAGCTTTCATCGCCAGCGCCTTTTCAGATAAATTGAGCTTATCGCACTTGGTAATTAATAAGTGGACAGGCTTTCCAGTTGGGCAGAACCACTCCAACATATTGCGATCTAGATCAGTGATACCTCTGCGAGAGTCAACAATGAGAACCATAGCTTTGAGTTGAGACCGCTCTTGTAAGTACTTACTTAGGAGATTTTCCCAATGTGCCCGCACTTTACGGTCGACTTTTGCGTATCCATAGCCTGGTAAGTCGACTAAATGACCTAAAAGGGTATCTTTTTCTGGAATGCAAAAAAAGTTGATGTGTTGAGTGCGGCCAGGGGTTTTACTCGCAAAAGCTAAGCGTTTTTGTGAGCATAAAACATTAATTGCCGTTGATTTACCTGCATTAGACCGACCCGCGAATGCGATTTCAGGAAGGGGATCTTTGGGTAAATCGGCAAGATGATTGACCGTGACGAAGAACTTGGCTTGTTGAAGCTTTGACATAAATACTCGAAAAATGAAGCTATTGTAAAATTACACATATAAAATTGGAAAATCTATAAACATCATTATGCGCTTATCACTTATGTTAAAAAATATTATTCAAAAGCTTAAATTTCTAGGATTCGTTGCGGTTCTTGGTTTAACGCCCAACCTATATGCTTCCGAACCAGCACCTAAGGCTTCTAAGCCTGATTTAGCCGCTGGTGAAAACCTATATTCTAATGGTGATAGTAAGCGTGGTATTACAGCTTGTGTGGGCTGTCATGGCGCAAATGGTAATAGCGGTTCAGGAGCTTGGCCAAAGCTTGCGGCGCAAAATTCCACTTATTTGCAAACGCAACTGACGCATTTTAAGTCAGGTGAACGTGCTAACGCTGTGATGATGGGTATGTCGATGCTGTTGACAGCAGATGACATGAAAAACATCTCCGCGTATTTAGAAAAACAATCTCTCAAGCCAGGAACAGCAAGTAACAAAGACACGATTGCTCTGGGTAAAAGTATCTACCGCGGTGGTATAGCATCTAAAAACGTACCCGCCTGCGCCTCTTGTCATGGTCCTTCTGGCTCTGGAATCCCAGTTCAATATCCACGGATTGGTGGGCAGTGGGCTGAATATACTCAGACGCAACTTGTGAGTTTTAGAGCAGGTGAGCGCAAAAATGCGCAAATGAATACGATTTCTTCTAAACTCAACGATAAAGAAATGCAAGCAGTTGCAGACTATATTGCTGGCCTGAACTAATCTTTAGAGCACGATTTCAATCATGAGGGCTATAGGCCCTCATTTCATTTTGGCAGTAGATGTTCAAGAGCGAATAAGCTTTGCACCGTCTCACGCTCTCGAATGAGGTGTACCGTGGTGTCACTGACCATTACCTCAGCCGCACGTGGTCTCGTATTGTAGTTAGAGGACATGGTTGAACCATAAGCCCCTGCAGAAAGAATTGTCAGAACATCCCCAGGCGCAACTGAAAGTAAGCGATCTTTACCTAACCAATCGCCCGATTCACACACAGGGCCAACAACATCGTAAGTTTGAGCTGGTAAAGATTTATTTACGACAGGCACGATACTATGAAAAGCATTGTACATAGCGGGTCGCATTAAATCGTTCATTGCTGCATCAACAACGCAAAAGTTTTTAGCGTCAGTTGGTTTAAGGTATTCAATACGGGTTAAAAGAACGCCAGCATTTCCTACAAGAGAGCGACCAGGTTCAAAAATAACATCCAAAAAGCCAAATCCTCTTTTTTCGATATGGTCTAGTAATGTGTTGGCAAAAAGCGTAATATCTGGAGCAATTTCACCACCATAATCAATGCCAAGACCACCACCAATATCGATATGATGAATATTAATTCCTTGATCGCGTAACTGCTCAATTAATAATAAAACGCGGTCTAGAGCATCTAAATAAGGTTGAATATCTAAGATTTGAGAGCCTATATGACAATCGATACCAACAATGTTGCAGTTGGGCATAGACTTTGCAGCAGCATAGGTAGCCAACACTGATTCGTAGGCAATACCAAATTTATTATCCTTTAATCCTGTAGAAATATAGGGATGGGTTTTAGCATCCACATCAGGATTAACTCGCAGCGATATGGGTGCAACAAGACCCAGTTGACCAGCTACATCATTAATGCGTGAGAGCTCGGGAATAGATTCGATATTGAAACATTTGACACCAACTTCAAGGGCGCGAGTAATTTCTTGAACAGATTTGCCAACACCAGAAAAAACACAAAGTGCAGGATTCACGCCAGCCGCAATGACTCGTTCTAATTCTCCGCCACTCACCAAGTCAAAGCCTGCGCCAAGTTGAGCAAAAACATCAAGAATAGCTAAATTACTATTCGATTTCATTGCAAAATGAACTCTTGCACGACGCGAGCCATCCTTGCGCAGACAAGCGCTTTCATATGCCATAAAGGCTTGCGTTAGAGCTTTTTTACTATAAACATAGCATGGTGTACCAAACTGATTTGCAATATCAAGTAGAGATATATTTTCGGCAAACCAGGTATCGTTGTGAAGTTGAAATCCAGATAGTTCAGGAAGTTGATTCATGATGAATTAAGGCTTAACAGGAGGGGTTACAGAAGACTCTGGAGAACTTGGGTATTGCACACCAAGAGGTTCAATTTTTTTGGGTTTTTCTGGAGTAGGTGGAGGAGGAGGCAAATAAAGCGGTCCTCTAACCCCACAAGCAGTAAGGGATAAGAAAAGAATTCCCCATAAGGTGAGAAGAAAACTAAAATGTAATTTAGCAAATAGTTTCATGATTCTTATATTATGAAGGCAAATGCATCAACCAACCAAAAAAGACTGACAAATGACACCATCTAATTCCGAAAAAATCACTGATTCTGAATTTAAAAATCTAGCAAGCATGGCCTTAGATAAAATTGAGGGGGAGCTTGAGCGATTATTTGAGAGTACTGATTTTGATGTGGATTTAGAAAGACAGGCAAGTGTCCTTAGTATTTCATTTCCCAATAAAACGGTGATTGTTATTAATCTACAAACGCCGTTGCATGAATTATGGGTCGCTGCGAAAGAGGGAGGATTTCATTTTAAGTGGTCTGGATCAAAAGAAAGCCCTTTGTGGTTAGATACTAAAACTGGAGAGGAGTTCTTTACCGCTGTGTCAAGATACATCTCGACCCAGGGCGGAGTTCAATTTAAGGTGTAGTTTTTGTGTGGAGTCTTAAGAATTCACTCCGCGCAAAGCGATCCGTCATACCAGCAATATAGTGAGCCGTGCGTCGCTCAGGGTTGTTTTGATCCACTGTTCGAAAGTGACCAGGAATTTCAGTTGGATGAGAAACAAAGTGAGCAAATAAAAATTCAATTTGGGCAGCGGCTTCTTGAGTAACACTCGAAACCCTGGGATGCCTATAAAGATTTTTAAATAAAAAACTTTTTAATTCGACAACTTGTTTCTTCATATTGTCTGAGAAAGAAATCAAGGCAGGTAAATGGCGGACATCATCAATCGATTTTGGTGCATGAAGTGCAATCAAAGATTGTGAATGGTTCACCAAATCATCGATTAACACATGGATCATATGACGTATGACCTCATGGCGAAGTCTGCGACCCTCTAAGTGAGGATACATCTCGAGAACGAATGTTCGACGTGAATTCCATAGCTCAGTCTCATTTAAGGTCTCCATCTCAAGTAAACCAGAGCGAATACCATCATCAATATCGTGGTTACTATAGGCCACCTCATCGGCGATGTTTGCAAGTTGAGCCTCAAGGCTTGGTTGTAAATGGTCATCAAAACGTTGTGCCAGACCCCCAAGCCATGGTCGGTGAAGATCAATATTTTTGCGAGAAATATGTTTTAGAATCCCTTCGCGAGTTTCATAAGACAAATTAAGACCATTAAATGTCGGATATCGCTCTTCCAGTTCATCGACAACCCAAAGGCTTTGAAGATTATGTTCAAACCCATTGAAGTTAAGCATGCATTGATTGAGGGCGTCTTGACCAGCATGTCCAAAAGGCGTATGACCAAGATCGTGCGCTAAAGCAATAGCTTCAACTAAATCTTCATTTAAGTGCAATCGTCTAGCGATTGCTCTACCAATTTGAGCTACTTCTAGACTGTGTGTTAGTCGTGTTCGAAAATCATCGCCTTCATGGTTTAAAAAAACCTGTGTTTTGTATTCAAGACGCCTGAAAGCAGCGCAGTGCAGAACGCGATCACGATCTCTCTGAAACGGGTTTCTGCCAGACTTCGAGGGTTCTTGGGGTTCGGGATGAACTCGACCTTTAGAATTATCAGGGCGCGCACTGTATACAGCTAAATCTATCATGTTGCCCCAAAGCGCTGCAACACAGAGCGAATCATCGGGTCAGGAACTTTGAGCACGGATGCTTGACCAAGTGCTTGCAAAACAATGTATTTAATCGTTCCTGATTCTGCTTTTTTGTCGTGTGACATGAACCCCATATACTTCTCAACAGGCCAGGATGGTGGTGAAACAGGCAGATGGAGTGCTTGAATGATATTAGTTAAACGGTGCACATCATGAGTAGAGATATAAGATAACTCTTTTGATAATTCTGCAGCAATCACCATGCCACAAGCAACTGCTTCCCCATGAAGCCATTGCCCATAACCCATCCCAGCTTCAATGGCATGACCAAAGGTATGACCAAAATTCAGGTGAGCACGAATCCCGGTTTCTTTCTCATCGGCGGCCACGACCGCAGATTTAATCTCACACGAGCGAAACACAGCGTGTTCCATGGCGAAGGTCTGACAAGCATTGAGATCGTTGATATGCGCTTCAATCCAATCTAAAAACTCGGCATCAGCAATCGCACCATGTTTGACAACCTCTGCAAGACCTGCAGCCAACTCTGTTGGCGGGAGGGATTTGAGAGTTGATAAATCAGCAATGACCGCGACTGGCTGGTGAAATGCACCAATCATGTTTTTACCAAGAGGATGATTAATTCCTGTTTTTCCACCGACAGACGAGTCTACTTGAGAAAGTAGGGTAGTTGGTATTTGTACAAAAGCAATACCGCGCATAAAAGATGCCGCAGCAAATCCCGCCATATCGCCGACAACGCCACCGCCTAGTGCAAAGATCGTACTCTTGCGATCAGCCCCTGCCTTCATAAGGCCATCAAAAATGATTTGCAGAGTTTCCCAATTTTTATGAGCTTCACCATCTGGCAAAATAATACGAACGACTTGTTGCCCGATATCTTTTAAAGACTGTTCTACAGGATCAGCATATAAAGCAGCAATCGTTGGATTTGAAACAATAATGCTTAAGTGCCCTTGAACATGTTTTGCATATAAGGAGGTATCTTGCAAAAGATTTTCACCAATATAAATAGGATAGGACCTATCACCTAGTTCGACTTGTAGAGATCTCATGGTTGAAGTTCCAGTTGCATGACCAATTTATTGGTTAATTGATTAACATTCGGTTTGCCTGTTTCAACAGTCTGGTGAGCTATTGAAGAATACAGAGGATCTCGGATTTCAAAGAGATTCTTGAAGGTTTTCTGAGGATCAGCAGTATTTAATAAAGGCCTACCTTTATCGTTTCTTGTTCTAATCCAAAGCTCATGCGGATTGGCGCGCAAATAAATCACAAAGCCATTCTCATGAAGACAGGTGCGATTGTCGGATGACAAAATACAACCACCCCCAGTTGCTAAGACAATATTCTCGAGTTGGGTTAATTCTTTGATGACGGTAGACTCTCTTTTGCGAAAACCATCCTCACCCTCCATTTCAAAAATCGTTGGGATTTTAACCCCGCACCTTTTTTCAATTTCAAGGTCGCTATCAATAAACGTTTTACCAAGGCGTTTGGCAAGCATTCTGCCTACAGTAGACTTACCCGCACCCATCAGGCCAATGAGAAAAATATTTTTAGGAACGCTGTTCATACCTCAATTTTACGCAGTGTTTCACGAGAAGCAATATTTCTGATATTTTTGATTAATTTTGACCTGTGTAATCAATCAGTGTGGGGGTTAAAAAAATAAGTAATTCATTTTTATCATTTACTTTTTCAGAGTGTTGAAAAAGACGTCCAATGATCGGAATATCCCCCAGTAAGGGAACTTGAACAATTTCCTCACGGTCGCTTGTAATAAACACACCACCAATCATGACAGTCCCCCCCTCCTCAACCATGAGTGAGGATTTCAAAGCCCGAGTGTTAATCGCATGACCACTTCCGTATTGTTTCCCTAAAGAATCCTTTGTTATTTCCACATCTAATTTAATGTAATCAGGACGGATTTCAGGTATGACAGCGAGCCTTAAATTAGCCTTTCTAAAATGTACCCGGGAACCCTCTTTTGAGGTGGTTGTGTAGGGAATTTCGGTACCTTGTTCGATGACTGCGCCGACCAAATGGGTGGTAACAATGCGGGGGTTAGAGACAATTTTTCCTTGACCATTGGACTCTAGGGCACTAAGTTCAGCTTGTAAAATTTGTTTTGCCCCTTTAGAGATGACCGTGATATTGCCAGTGACTGGATGAAGGCCATTTTTGACAGTAGCTTTTAAATCTGCAGCAAAGTTAGATTGAATGCCATCACTAGAGGCATTTTTAGCCTTATTGAGTAAATTTAATTTGACGCCTAATTCTTGACTAAAGCGTTGATCGACCTCCACGATAAAAGCCTCAATGGAAACCTGTTGTGGCAGTTCTTCAACGTGATTGTATTGTTCCCATTGTGTTTGCGAACTATTCTTTATTACATGACTTGGAGCCACCCAAATCATATTTCCATTTTGAATAAAATAAAGACCATTACTACGTAATACCATCTCAAAAGTTTGTTTCCAAGTAACATTTTGGGCAATCAGGTCGGTAGTGCCCTCTAAGTGTTGATGCCCTACAAAATGAACATTACCCGCCTGACCTAAAATATTAAAAACATCCTTTAGCTCGATATTTTTGAAGGATAAATTAATTTTATTTTCAGGTAATTGATATTTTGACAAAACCCAGCTAGGGAATAGTAAGCAAAGGCAAAGGAGATATTTGCTCATCAAAAATCCACTTTATGAATCGTATATGTTTTGTCATTTTCACCGACGAGTGTCAAAAATACATCGGTAATTTCTTTTACGCGCCACTGCCCGTTAAATTTTTCATTAAGAGTTAAAAAACGATCGCCTAGCTGAGATTTTGTATAGGCAATCCGTTGCCGATTATGTTCGTAATAACCTAAATATTTGATGCTTTGAAGATGTGCGGCAGAAAGGTCATCACCCCAGAAGTTTTTATTCGAAAATTCTTCATCATCACCTAAAACCTCCAGTATTTTATTATTCATTTCATCAATAGAATTACCCATTTCAGAGACGCGCAGATCACTTTCTTCTACCCCTTGAAATAAGGAGTCAAATTGCGAATACATCACTTGAATTTCATTTTTTAAACTAAAGTACACAAAACCTAGCCCAAGGCCATGAATGACGAACAAAGTAATTATTAGCCAATAGATTTTTACCTTGAAAAATGGATGTTTGGATGGCGTTATTGATATTGGGTCTTGAGAGAAGACCTCACCTGTTTGTGGATCAACTTTATGGGCAGAAGAAAGAGAAAATATGTTCATCAGCCATATTCCCATGAAAATCTCTCTAAAAAGAGCCATCTGATAATGGTAAAAGCTGATTTAGTTGTCAGAAAATACCGATATATTGCAAGCCTTCCTTATAATCATAGAATGGGTAAAAATACATATGTAATGCCTTTATTTAATTTACCTCTTCAAATTCATTGGAGTTGCTCCAGAGGGATTTTTTCGTGTTGAAAAAACTCCTCTTAGGACTACTCATACTCGGGGTGGCAGGCCTCGTTAGTGCTGCCATCATGGTGTCGTATGTGGTGATCCTAGCAACACCTAACTTACCCTCTCTAGAGGTCATTACAGACTATCGACCTAAAGTACCTCTGAGGATATTTACTGCCGATAACGAAATGATTGGTGAATATGGAGAAGAGCGTCGTAATGTAACGCCAATTGATGACTTTCCTGCGAGTCTTAAAAATGCGGTGATTTCGATAGAGGACGATCGATTCTATGAACATCCAGGTGTTGATATTCAGGGAATTGCGCGAGCAGCGCTTGTTAACTTAAGTGGTAAATATTCGCAAGGTGCATCCACCATTACGATGCAAGTGGCGAGAAACTTTTTCCTGACGAATGAAAAAACACTGAATCGTAAAGTGTATGAAATTCTTCTCTCACTCAAAATAGAAAAAAATCTCTCAAAAGATAAAATTTTAGAGTTATATATGAATCAAATTTATTTAGGGCAACGGTCCTATGGATTTGCTAGTGCAGCAAGAATCTATTTTGCAAAAGATGTAAAGGATTTAAGCATTGCAGAGTCAGCGATGCTAGCGGGCTTACCGAAGGCGCCATCCGCCTATAACCCAGTCGTTAATTTTCGTCGAGCTAAGATACGCCAAGACTATATCTTGCAAAGAATGCGAGATCTTAAATATATTTCTAATGAAGAATACGCAAATGCCATTTTAGAAGAGTTACATGTCAAAGGATTGGGTAGAGAATTTAGTGTGCATGCAGACTATGCGGCAGAGTATGCGCGAAGTTTGCTGGTGAGTATGTATGGTGATAACGTTTATGTACAAGGTTTGCGTGTTTACACAACGATTAATAAAACCAACCAAGAAGCAGCCTATGTTGCTTTAAGAAAAGGGATTTTGGACTACGACGTGAAACATGGGTATAGAGGACCAGAAGGTTTTGTTGAATTACCTAAAGCTGATATAGATAGTAAAGCAAGCAAACGTATTTTAGATGAGGCATTGATTGAGCACCCTGGTAATGAAGACATGCAAACAGGCGTTGTCCTCCGCGCAAGTCTCCAAGAAGTGCAAGTATTTATTTCTTCGGGAGAGACGATTCGCATTAAGCCAGAGGGCTTGCGTATAGGAAGGGAAGGTTTGACAAACACTGCTCAACCAAAAATACAAATCAAACCAGGCTCTATCATTCGTGTGTCTCAAATGAGTAATGGTGGCGGTTGGCAAATTACACAAATGCCAGAAGTGCAGGGCGCATTAATTTCATTAGATCCAAATACGGGTGCAATCAATGCGATGGTTGGTGGCTTTGACTTTAAAGTTTCACAATTCAATCACGCGATACAGGCTGAGCGTCAACCAGGCTCTTCATTCAAGCCATTTATATATGCCGCGGGGGTCGAGAAGGGCATCATGCCAAGGACTTTAGTCAATGATGCACCGTTATCCATCGGCGGATCAGAGACCGGTGGAAAGGCCTGGCAGCCGAAAAACTATGATGGCCGTACCGATGGAATTATGACGGTCAGATCAGCTCTTGCGAGATCAAAAAATTTAGTATCGGTTCGCATTATGCGCGCAATAGGTACACTGTACACACAACAATATATCCAGCGATTTGGATTTACCCCAGAAAAAAATCCGCCGTATCTAACACTAGCCTTAGGAGCTGGATCGACTACACCATTGCAAATGTCAGTGGGCTATAGTATTTTTGCAAACGGTGGATATGACATTCAACCTTTTTTGATTAGTAAGATTGTTGATGGCAAAGGTAAGATTATTTTTCAGGCTCCACCAAGCACCGTTGGTGATGAATCCAACAGAGTCCTTGACGAAAAAACAGCCTTTGTAATGGATAGTTTGATGCAAGAAGTAACGCGATCAGGAACGGCGGCATCTGCTAGAGCTAAATTAGGCAGAAATGATATTGCTGGCAAGACTGGAACAACCAATGATGCACATGATGCTTGGTTTGCAGGTTATCACCCTAATGTGTGTGCGGTTGTATGGATGGGCTTTGATCGACCAAAAAGCTTGGGCAGCAATGAAACTGGTGGAGGTTTATCCCTACCTATCTGGATCAACTACATGGCAAAAGCCCTGAATGGAGTGCCAGAATCACCAAGATCACCACCCTCTGGAGTGGTCAATGAAGACGGTGATTGGACCATTCCGGAATTTACAGGACGTGCATCTTATTCAAGTCTCATGGAATAGCCTGTGGCTAGAAAAGCGCGTCAAATCATTCCCGGGCAAATTTATTATGTGGTGTTACGGGGGCAGCCATCTTTGACGATTTTTGACAGAGACGACTTAAAGCTCGAGTTTTTAGCTTGGTTACGAGATGCGGCAAAAAACTATAAATTATCGATACATGCCTACGTGATTTTGCCCAATCAAACACAACTCTTGGTTACGCCCTTGTTCGAAAACTCCCTTGCAAGAACAATGCAGTCCTTATGCAGACGTTTTACGCAACTATATAACCAGTCCTATCAACGCAAATCAAGTGTTTGGGCAGGGCGTTATTACTCTAGCGCGATAGCGCCGGATAAGGTCTTGATATTTCAGAAAAAAATTGAACAAAGTCCAGTCAAAGAACATCTCACGCTGTACCTAAAAGACTATATTTGGTCCAGTTATAAGATGCATGTTGGGCTTGAGCCCAATTATGGATTGCAAGATACATTACAGTTCTGGGCCTTAGGTAATACCCCATTTGAGCGGCAGGGATTATGGGAAAATATGGTACTCGAGCGTGAGTCCCACACATCATCATCAAGCCCCCATTGATTGGCAACTCTGTCCCCTTAGTCCCGTTGAATTGAGCTAGTTAAAATCTTAAATGGGGACAGAGTTGTTATTGTAATGTTTGATGTCCTTGATATATTGTCCTATAGTGTGGATGTAGTTAGGGTTATTCCTATATGGAATAGGAATACTTTTCTCTTTTTTTAGGACACTGGTATGTTTAATCCATCACTTATTCGCCCACAAGAACAGGGCCTATATAACCCACAAAATGAACATGACGCATGTGGCGTTGGGTTTGTTGCGCACATCAAAGGGCGTCGGAATCATAGCATCGTAGAACAAGGGTTAAAAATATTAGAAAACCTTGATCATCGCGGCGCAGTTGGTGCGGATGCATTAATGGGCGATGGTGCTGGAATTTTGATTCAAATCCCAGATCACTTTTATCGTATAGAAATGGCTAAGCAAGGGATAAAACTGCCACCAGAAGGCGAGTATGGTGTTGGTATGGTCTTTCTGCCAAAAGAAAGTGCTTCACGACTTGCTTGTGAGCAAGAGTTAGAAAGAACGGTCCGAAAAGAAGGGCAAGAGATTTTGGGTTGGAGAGATGTCCCAGTTGACACAAAAATGCCAATGTCGCCAAATGTCAGAAAATCAGAGCCTGTAATACGTCAAATATTTATTGGACGTGGCCGTGACATCATGACAACTGATGCGCTTGAGCGTAAGTTATATGTCATTCGCAAATCTGCAAGCCATGCCATACAAAACTTAGAGTTGCAACACGGAAAAGAATATTTTGTAACATCGATGTCAGCAAGAACCATCGTCTACAAAGGATTGTTATTAGCAAATCAAGTCGGCCCTTACTATACCGATTTACAGAATAAAGAAGTTATCTCCGCGCTTGCGTTGGTGCACCAGCGGTTTTCGACAAATACTTTTCCAGCATGGGAATTGGCTCACCCTTACCGTATGATTGCGCATAACGGCGAAATTAATACAGTAAAAGGTAATGTCAATTGGATAAATGCTAGAACAGGTGGTATTAAATCACCTGTACTTGGAGATGATTTAGAAAAATTATGGCCGCTAATTTATCCAGGTCAATCTGATACCGCAAGTTTTGATAATTGCTTAGAGCTTTTAGTCATGGCAGGATATCCGTTAGCTCACGCCATGATGATGATGATTCCAGAAGCATGGGAACAACATACATTAATGGATGACAACCGCCGCGCATTTTATGAATACCATGCTGCCATGATGGAACCATGGGACGGTCCAGCCGCTATTGCGTTTACTGATGGACGTCAAATAGGAGCCACACTCGACCGTAATGGACTTCGTCCAGCAAGATATTACGTAACAGATGATGATTTAGTGGTCATGGCATCAGAAGCTGGCGTATTAAATTTTCCGGAAAGCAAGATTGTCAAAAAATGGCGTTTGCAACCTGGAAAAATGTTCCTCATCGATATGGAACAAGGCCGCATTATTGAAGATGGCGAATTAAAAGAGTCTTTAGCCAAAGCCAAACCCTACAAGAGTTGGATAGAGGCAGTAAGGGTTAAATTAGACGTCATCGAAGTAAAAGAAGTTGATGTACTTGATGATAAAAAACACATTCGTCCTGCAGCAAAAATACTCGATCGACAACAGGCCTTTGGCTATACCCAAGAAGACCTCAAATTTTTAATGGCACCAATGGCGCTGACAGGAGAAGAGGCGATTGGTTCGATGGGTAATGACAGTCCGTTAGCTGTTTTATCTAATAAAAATAAAGTACTTTATAACTACTTTAAACAGCTATTTGCACAAGTAACTAATCCACCGATCGATTCCATACGTGAAAACATGGTGATGTCTTTGGTGTCATTTATTGGTCCAAAGCCAAATTTATTAGACACCAATAACATCAATCCACCAATGCGCTTAGAAGTAAGCCAACCGATATTAGATTTTGATGATATTTCAAAAATTAGACATATTGAGCATTACACCGGCGGAAAATTCAGAACGCATGAGCTAGATATTTGTTATCCCGTTGCATGGGGTAAAGATGGCATAGAAGCAAGATTAGCTTCATTATGCGCAGAGGCAGTAGATGCCGTTAAATTAGGATACAACATCTTAATTGTGAGTGATCGACAGGTTTCACAAGAGTATGTGGCTATACCGGCACTCCTTGCCACATCAACTATTCATCAACATCTCGTCCAAAAAGGATTAAGAACGAGTACGGGACTTGTTGTAGAAACAGGATCCGCACGTGAAACCCATCACTTTGCACTTCTTGCCGGTTATGGAGCAGAAGCAGTTCACCCGTATCTGGCGATGGAAACTTTAGCCTCACTAGCCAATGGATTGTCAGGTGAATTATCTGCAGAAAAAGCGATTAAGAATTTTGTAAAAGCGGTAGGAAAAGGCTTACAAAAAGTGATGTCGAAAATGGGCATCTCCACCTATATGTCTTACACCGGCTCACAAATATTTGAAGCTATTGGTTTATCTGAGGAATTAGTAAAAAAATATTTCTTAGGAACCGCATCGAATATTGGTGGTATCGGAATATTTGATGTTGCTGAAGAAGCATTGAAAATGCACAAACAAGCATTTAGTGAAGACCCTGTATTAGAAAATATGCTCGATGCTGGGGGTGAATATGCTTATCGAATCCGTGGTGAAGATCATATGTGGACACCAGATTCGATTGCCAAGTTACAACACTCAACACGTCAAGGCCCAGAAAAAGGTGGGTACCAGACTTTTAAAGAATATGCCAATTTAATTAATGATCAAAGCCGTCGCCATATGACCTTACGGGGTTTGTTTGAATTTAAATTAGACCCAAGTAAAGCAATTGACGTAGCAGAAGTAGAACCTGCTAAAGAAATCGTCAAAAGGTTTGCAACAGGTGCGATGTCTTTAGGTTCAATCTCCACCGAAGCGCATGCAACATTAGCTGTAGCGATGAACCGTATTGGTGGTAAATCGAATACTGGTGAAGGCGGTGAAGATCAGAACCGTTACAGAAATGAACTCAAAGGAATACCGATTGCTGCGAACGAAACATTAGCCAGTCAATTAGGTAAAGATGTAATTGAGGCAGATATCCCCTTGCAAGCGGGCGACTCATTACGCTCAAAAATTAAGCAAGTAGCCTCAGGCCGCTTTGGAGTAACAGCAGAATATTTGTCCTCTGCTGATCAAATCCAGATCAAAATGGCTCAAGGAGCAAAACCAGGAGAAGGCGGACAATTACCTGGCGGTAAAGTGTCAGAATATATTGGTAAATTACGTTATTCCGTACCAGGCGTTGGTTTAATATCGCCGCCACCCCACCATGATATTTATTCGATTGAAGATCTTGCGCAGCTTATCCATGACTTAAAAAATGTCAATCCAAAAGCAGATGTATCCGTTAAATTGGTATCTGAAGTTGGGGTTGGAACAGTCGCTGCGGGTGTTGCAAAAGCAAAAGCTGATCATGTGGTAATTTCTGGTCATGACGGCGGAACAGGCGCATCACCCTTATCGTCTATCAAACATGCTGGTTCTCCATGGGAGTTAGGTTTAGCTGAAACTCAGCAGACACTTGTCCTGAATGGACTTCGTGGACGTATACGCGTTCAGGCAGATGGTCAAATGAAAACTGGTCGAGATGTAGTGATTGGCGCTCTTTTAGGCGCCGATGAATTTGGTTTTGCAACGGCACCATTAGTCGTAGAAGGTTGCATCATGATGCGTAAGTGTCATCTCAACACATGCCCTGTTGGTGTAGCTACCCAGGATCCAGTTCTGCGTGCGAAGTTTTCTGGAAAACCGGAATATGTTGTTAATTTCTTCTTCTATATTGCAGAAGAAGTTCGTGAAATCATGGCGCAATTAGGGATTAAAACCTTTGATGAACTGGTTGGACGCGTAGATTTATTAGATACTAAAAAAAGCATTGAGCATTGGAAAGCAAAAGGACTTGATTTTAAGAAAATTTTTGCGCAGCCCGTGCACGCAATGAGTGACGAGCGTCGCCAAGTATCTACACAAGACCATAACTTAGGCCTTGCTTTAGATAACGAATTAATCGCTAAATCAAAAGGTGCACTTGAGAGCCTTGAAAAGATTTCGTTCATAAACCCAGTAAGAAACGTGAATAGAACTGTTGGTGCCATGTTATCTGGCGAAGTAGCCAAACGTTATGGCCATGAAGGATTACCTGACGATACTATCCATGTGCAATTTAACGGCACAGCAGGCCAAAGTTTTGCTGCATTTTTAGCACACGGCATAACCTTTGACTTAGTTGGCGATGCCAATGACTATGTAGGTAAGGGCTTATCTGGAGGTCGCGTTATTGTTAGAACACCAAATGAGTTTAAAGAAAATTCTGCAGAAAATATCATTGTTGGCAACACAGTCTTGTATGGCGCTATTAGTGGAGAAGCCTTCTTTAATGGTGTAGCTGGCGAGCGTTTTGCAGTAAGAAACTCTGGTGCTATTGCGGTCGTTGAAGGTACTGGTGATCACGGTGCTGAATACATGACAGGTGGAACGATTGTTGTTCTTGGTAACACAGGGCGTAACTTTGCAGCAGGTATGAGTGGTGGTATTGCTTACGTTTACGATGAAGACGGTATATTTGCAAAACGTTGTAATACGACTATGGCAACTTTAGAGCCTGTTTTAACTGCAGCAGAACAACAAAAAACAGTCCCTAAGGAGCAGTGGCATGCGCCTGTTGATGTTAAAGATGGTGGTGAGCGTTTAACCGATGAAGTCATCTTAAGAGACTTAGTCGAGCGTCATTTTAAATACACCGGTTCAGAACAAGCAAAGATTATTTTGCGAGATTGGGACACGGCGCGTAAACGATTTATTAAAGTATTCCCAACAGAATACAAGCGTGCACTTGGCGAATTGTGGGTCAAAGCACAAGGCAATAATCAACAAGTAACAACAGTTTAATTCGATACATCGAACAGAAAGAATAGAGAGAATCTCATGGGAAAGATTACTGGTTTTATGGAGTTTGAAAGACTATCTGAGCATTATGAAGTGCCAGTTCAGAGAGTAAAACACTATAAAGAATTTGTGGCAGCTTTAACGGATGACGAAGCCAAAACGCAAAGTGCGCGTTGTATGGATTGCGGGATACCATTCTGTAACAATGGTTGCCCAGTCAATAATATTATTCCAGATTTTAATAATTTGGTTTACGACAAAGATTGGCAGCAAGCACTTGCTGTATTGCATTCAACTAATAACTTTCCTGAGTTTACAGGACGTATTTGCCCAGCCCCCTGTGAGTCAGCCTGTACCTTAGGCATTAATGATTTAGCAGTTGGCATTAAGTCCATTGAACATGCCATCATCGATCGTGGCTGGGAAAACAATTGGGTCAAGCCACATTTACCTACCCATAAAACAGGTAAAAAAGTAGCAGTTGTTGGATCCGGACCTGCAGGTCTTGCAGCGGCCCAGCAACTTGCGCGCGCGGGACATGACGTGACTGTTTATGAAAAAAATGATCGTGTTGGTGGTTTACTCAGATATGGTATTCCTGACTTTAAAATGGAAAAAGAGTTAATTGATCGCCGCGTTTTACAAATGCAAGCTGAAGGGGTAACTTTTAAAACGGGAGTAATGGTTGGTAAAGAACAGCTCGACCCTGCGATTAAAGATTACTCACAAGAGCGTGTTGATCCAGCAAAAATTGTGCAGGACTATGATGCGGTAGTCATTAGTGGCGGTGCCGAGCAGCCAAGAGATTTACCAATCCCTGGTCGTGAATTAAGTGGTGTGCATTTTGCTTTAGAGTTTTTGATACCACAAAATAAAGAAGTCGCTGGCGATGATAAAAATCAAATCCACGCCGCAGGTAAGGACGTCATTGTGATTGGTGGTGGTGATACAGGTTCAGATTGCGTAGGCACATCCAATCGCCATGGTGCCAAATCGGTAAGTCAATTTGAGTTATTGCCACAACCCCCCGAAGAAGAAAACAAACCCTTAGTGTGGCCATATTGGCCAACGAAGTTAAGAACATCTTCATCACACGAAGAAGGATGTTCACGCGACTGGTCAGTGGCGACAAAGCGTTTTGAAGGAACCAACGGCAAGTTAGAGAAGCTCATTGGTGTTCGCTTAGAGTGGAAAGACGGAAAAATGGCGGAAGTTCCAAACTCTGAGTTTGAAATGAAGGCGGATTTAGTCTTTTTAGCGATGGGATTTGTATCGCCAGCGCAGCAGATATTGAGCGGTTTTGGTATTGAAAAAGACCAACGCGGCAATGCAAAAGCGAGTACCGAAGGTGAGCAAGCTTATAAGACAAATCATCCTAAAGTCTTTGCCGCCGGAGATATGCGCCGTGGTCAATCCCTCGTAGTATGGGCAATCCGTGAAGGACGCCAATGTGCTCGCGCCGTTGATGAATACTTAATGGGAACTAGCCTGTTGCCAAGGTAAATTGGATAGAGTGTTCGTTTCGCAGTAATATATGAAGTAATAAATAAAAAATACTTCGGAGACGAACATGCCAAGAAAATTTGTTGATATTTCTATTTTTTTAGAAAATGATGTGCTGAGTGATCCGCCATCATTTAAACCTAAAATCGAATACTTCACTCATCAAGATACAGTTGAGCGTATTGCAACCTTCTTCCCAGGTTTACAAAAAAATGACTTGCCTGATGGTGAGGGGTGGGCGGTTGAAGTGGCAACGATTTCGACACATAACGGCACTCACCTAGATGCGCCTTACCATTTTCATAGCACGATGGATAAGGCTTTAGGTGAACAGAAAAAATCCAAAACGATTGATGAAGTACCACTAGAGTGGTGTTTTCAGCCAGGTGTAAAACTTGATTTTCGGCACTTTGCAGATGGTTATGTAGTGAGCGCCAAGGATGTTGAAGCTGAGCTCAAAAGAATCAATCATGAATTAAAGCCTCTAGAAATCGTCGTCGTGAATACCCGAGCAGGTTCAAGGTATGGTCATGATGACTATGTTAGTTCGGGATGTGGAATGGGTTATGAAGCAACGATGTATTTACTTGAACGTGGCGTTCGTTTAACCGGTATCGATGGCTGGAGTTGGGATGCACCTTTTGTTCATACACAGAAAAAATTTGAAAGTTCGCAAGATTCCAGCTTAATTTGGGAAGGCCATAAGGCAGGAAGAGACATTGGTTATTGCCATATAGAAAAGCTACATAATTTAGAAGTACTCCCAGCCGATGGTTTTTATATTAGTTGTTTTCCGCATAAGATTCGAGGGGCGTCAGCTGGTTGGACGCGTGCTGTAGCCATCTTTGATGATGCGTTAATGGCTAGTAACGCATAAAAACAAAGGATTTTTAGGGTTTTCATGTGGTTTGCATGATAATTACAACATGCAGATAAATACGAGTGGCAATCTGGCCGCTCTTGAAAATGTCACTTTTTCCTATGCCCCTCAAGACAGAAATATTCTTGAGGGCTTAAGCATGTCTTTCCCCAAAGGTAAATTAACTGCAGTCATGGGTGGGTCAGGCTGTGGCAAGACAACAGTACTGCGTCTTTTAGGCGGGCAGGTAAAGGCAAACACGGGCAAAGTGCTCTTTGAAGAAGAGGATGTCGGACAGTTAGATAACCAAGGCCTCATTCGTATACGCCGCAAAATGGGGATGTTGTTTCAGTTTGGCGCACTTTTTACAGATATGAGTGTTTTTGAAAATGTCGCGTTTCCGCTTCGAGAGCACACGCCTCTTGATGAATCAAGTATTACCGATTTAGTCATGTTAAAGCTCAATGCGGTTGGACTGCGCAATGCCCGCGATTTAATGCCCTCACAAATTTCTGGTGGAATGGCAAGGCGGGTTGCTTTTGCCCGTGCCGTTGCCTTAGATCCGCCGTTGATTATGTATGATGAGCCATTTGCTGGTCTTGACCCTATCGCATTAGGAGTGACTGCGCGCCTCATCAAAGAAATGAATAATGCCCTTGGGGCAACGAGTATTTTGGTTACGCATGACGTACCTGAGACCTTCGAAATCGCTGATTATGTCTATTTCATTGCTAATGGAAAAATTGCTGCCGAAGGCACTCCATCCGATTTAATGCAATCTAATGATTTATTTGTCAGACAATTTATTGATGCTCAGCCAGATGGTCCAGTACCTTTTCATTACCCAGGTAAATCTTTAAAAGAAGATTTTGGCCTATCAAGGACCAAACATGATTGATCGGATGGTTGACCAAATCACGCGCCTTGGCGCATTTGTGCGCTTTAGTATTTCGGGTATCGGTCATGCCTGCCTCATGTTTTTATCTGTACTGGGTAGATCCGTCGGTTTATTTAAGCGTTTTCGTTTAGTCAGCGACCAAGTATTTTTCTTGGGCAATTACTCCTTCGTCATTATTGCGGTATCTGGATTATTTGTTGGCTTTGTATTAGGATTACAAGGCTATTACACCTTGAACCGTTATGGCTCAGAGCAGGCACTTGGTTTATTGGTGGCGCTTTCCTTAACAAGAGAACTTGGCCCTGTAGTAACTGCTTTATTGTTTGCGGGACGAGCAGGAACATCGCTGACCGCTGAGATCGGTCTCATGAAAGCTGGGGAACAGTTATCTGCTATGGAAATGATGGCAGTTGACCCGATTGCAAGAGTAATTGCACCGAGGTTTTGGGCAGGCGTCATTGCCATGCCAATACTCGCAGCCATTTTTAGTGCAGTTGGCATTATTGGGGGTTATCTTGTTGGAGTACCCTTAATTGGAGTAGATTCCGGCGCTTTTTGGTCACAAATGCAAGGTGGCGTTGATGTATTAAAAGATGTTGGCAATGGCGTTATTAAAAGTATGGTGTTTGGAGTGGCGGTGACATTTATTGCCCTGTATCAAGGTTATGAGTCTAAGCCGACACCTGAAGGGGTATCACTTGCAACGACGCGAACCGTCGTGATTTCGTCTCTTGCCGTATTAGCGCTAGACTTTTTATTAACTGCTGTCATGTTTTCTACTTAAGATGGTTTAAAACAAAGTGATTGGAATATGAAAAAAAATTCATTAGATTTTTGGGTTGGCTTATTTGTTGTTACAGGCTTTGTTGCGCTCTTATTTTTGGCGCTAAAAGCTGGCAACATGAGCTCGTTTAGCTTTTCTAAAACCTACAGTATTACTGCACGCTTCGATAATATAGGTGGCTTAAAGCCACGTGCGCCAGTAAAAAGTGCTGGTGTGGTGGTGGGTAGAGTTGCCGCTATCAATTTTGATGATAAAACCTATCAAGCCACTGTTACCCTGAATTTAGACGAAGGATTTCGCTTTCCGAAAGATTCCTCAGCAAAGATTTTGACATCAGGTTTATTGGGTGAGCAATATATTGGACTAGAAGCGGGTGGTGATGAGCAGTCATTGGCTCAGGGAGGTAAAATTACTCAAACACAATCAGCAATTGTGCTTGAGAATTTAATCAGCCAATTTTTGTATAACAAAGCGGCAGATGCCGGCAAAGAAA
>Ga0209188_1001129_pt1 | contig 22625 bp, 22 predicted proteins | sample C_130625_EF_Meta_FD_187307 | JGI IMG/M metagenome (GOLD analysis project Ga0209188, IMG submission 187307) | Freshwater microbial communities from Lake Croche, Canada to study carbon cycling - C_130625_EF_MetaG (SPAdes) (version 2) | ecosystem: Environmental > Aquatic > Freshwater > Lake... | reverse complement strand
ATTCGGTAACAATATCGCGACTGGTGCATATGTTGCTTCTATCACTGCAGGTAGCCCAAATAATACGATTACGATGTCAGCGGCTGGAACTGGTACTGCAGCTGGAACGGTGTCTTATAACCAAGCCGTTGCTTTGGCTTCACTCCGTGTCTCTCCTGCAGTTGACTCCGGTATACCAGGTGTGCTTGGTCAGAAAGAACTTATCAACCGCATGCAGCTGTCTCTTGCTGGTCTGGACGTTATCACTAATGGTAACTTCCTTGTTCAGTTGTTCCTAAATGGTGTTCCTACTCAGCCTGCTTTGACTATTACAAGCTTCACTGGCGCGCCAGCGGTTCTAAACTCTTACACTCGTATCGCACAGGGTACATCTTCTCTTGCTCAGGTAGCTGACCATAACGGTGGTTGCTATATTGTCGGCGGTGAAGTCATGTATAGCTTCTATGCGGTTAACAGTGCTGGTTCTACAAACTACTCGGTTACTAACGTCGACCTGACTAAGATTCGTGATCTTGGTAACTCGATCCTTGGTGGTGGTATAAACAACAGCCCTGCTATCGCTGGTACTTACCCAGATGGTCCGGACGTTCTTACCGTTGTTGCTACTAACATTGGTACTGCTAATGCTACAGTTCAGACTCGTATCTCTTGGACTGAGGCTCAGGCGTAATAGTTATAAAAGGGATATTTTAGTATGGCTGTAAATAAAATATTCTTGGATACAGATGGGCTGACCGTAGGTAACGGTCAGCTTGTCACCTCGGGCAATTCTGTATCAATTGCGAACTCTCTGTTTGTTGGTGGTAATTTCTATGCTCCTAGTTTGGCGGCAACAATTACGCTTACAAAACCTTTTAACGCAAATAATACAACTTATAATGCCAATGGTTACATCACTTCAATAACCGAGGGAACGATAACCACATCAAACATTGTTTACAATTCTCTCGGTTTACCAACAAACTGGGTTGAAACAGAAACAGCATTCGGTCCGGCTATAAGCTTCAGATATACAGCGACATATAATGGATCGGGGTTATTGACTTCGATCACACGTCAATAAGGAAAACAAAATGGCAGTTGATGTATCCGTATATAATGAAATTGCAAGAAATAATGATGCTTTAACTAAGTGTGTTTCAAACGCATACACTCCTTGTTATAACCTTGGTATAGCGAATGGTGTTAGCGCTGCAACAACAATCAACAGCACTGGACAGGCATTGCAATCAGCAGTGTACGTTGGAGTGCTTGCCTGCGATTTGGTTGCTCAGCCATGGTGTTGTTGTTATTGGGCTGCTATTCCAACTTTACCATCCGTTACTGGTGGCACGCTTGTTTATGATGCAACATATGGAAGATGTAATGCATGTTGTTTGTGGACAGTTCCTGGTGGAGCGCAGTTTCTTAGGTTCCAGATGTGGGGAGCTGGTGCTTTGGCACATGCTGCTGCTTGTGATTATGGAATATCAATTCCTGGAAGTTCAGGAGCATATGCTTCCGTAATTATTCCTGCTGTTCCTGGTTGTCAATATACACTTTGCGCCGGTTGCGCAATGTGTTGTTATCCAGATAACTCTAATGGTTCAACAACAGGATCTGGATGCGCTTCTTATGTTACTGGTTATGGTCTATCTGGTGTTTGCGCTGATGGTGGAGAGGTTAGTCCATATTGTTGGATGAAACGTGAAAAAGCTGTAAATGGTGTTGATAACGCTGATTTTGCAGGACTATGTGTAATGTTACCGAATTCGAATTGGGCTTGTAATTCGATAGGTAAAACTATTGCCACAGGTTATTGTATGTGCTCTAATGGAGGTTTCTGTGGTTACAACGGAGGCGTATCCTGTTGCTCAGTAGGAACCCATCCTTTTGTAACATCTTGTAGATCGTTTCAAGGATCCGTAACTAACGCGACACAGTGTTGCCATTTTGTTATTGGAACACCGGGAGCTTGGGCGGCGCTTATAGCAGTCGGCTCTACTGCCATATATAATCCAGTTTTCCCACCGATTACATGTGTATTGTGTGGTTGCTCCGGTCAATCTTATTATCTGCGTGTTGATAGTGCTTGTTGTTCAGCACAGTCAGTAGGTTATTCTCAACCGTGCCAATTACCTGGATATGCTTACGGGAAAGGTGGATGGGGAGCAACGAGTCATGCTAGTTATGGTATGGGATATGGATTTCCTGGTGCTGGTGGCGCGGTTTGTGTTCAGTATCTATGATAAATAAATGTAAAGATTAGAGGTTTCAAATGGCAAATGTTAGTATAGAATTCACTAAGAAAATTCCAGATTCGTTACACGTTAATACTTTCACGAGCAACGCTAGTTTAACGCTGACATATAATGGACCTGAATCATCATTACTTCTTATAGAGAAAGAACATGGTCATATCTGTAATGTTCTTGAAACTATTGAAGATGCTTATAATCCAGATCATTATCTTGTTATAGAAACTTTGGCTTCTGAATCGCCTGATGTTCTTTATTTTTTCCATCAGTCAGAATTTCCAGAAAGAGAATACGTAACTGAAACTCTTGTTGATGGTACAACTCACGACGAGATTTCAAATCCTCGTCTCAAAGATTATTATATAACATTTTATGATCTAGAAAACAAAGTGTGGGTTTGGGAAGTTATTACCAGAAATCCTCGTTCTGTTTATAATGAATTAGCGGATCGTTACAGAGAATATGTAACCCAGAACTTACACAAGATCGAGTCGAACGAAGTTTTGAAAGAAGTTGCTACAAAATATCTGCAAAGATTGACAGATTTTGAAACAACTGGCGCTGGTAGTATTCCTTCCTGGAAAATTGCAGCTGCAAACACAGCATGTGTTCCTCTACCATCACCAATACTAATGGCTGCTTTCGAAAACACGCCGTAACACCAGAGGGTAAAAAATGGATATTCTAGCATACGCAGCGCAAAAAAGAGCAGTTGATCTTTGTAACTGTTTATGTAACTGCGTTGCAGTTAACCAGGCGGTATATAATAGCGGCAATACTGTTGGATATAACGGATGTTTAAATACAGGCTTACAAGCTTGGGCTTGCAACTGCTTTAGTTACATTTATCCCTGTTATCAAGTGCTTGGAAGAGAAGCTTTAGACAAAGCTCCTTGGTGTTATTGTAACTGGGTTTCAATCCCAACATTTGTTGGTGGTAACACTTCTTTTGCCGGAACTGGAGTATCTGGGTTTCAGGTTTGCTCTACTGCAGTCGGAACTGTAGGATCCGGTGGTGGCGCCTGTTGTCAATTCACAGTGCCTAGTGGTGTTTCCTACGTTAGATTTCAGATGTGGGGCGCTGGTGGCAATGCTGGTTCTGGTTGCTGCTGTGGTGGATCTGGCTTTGGTTCAACTGGTGCTTACGCTTCTGTTATTCTTCCTGCTTTTGCTGGTTGCCAATATACTCTTTGCGCTGGTGCCGTCGCTAATACAACTCCTTATAGAGCAGCCAATTATACTAATTATAGTTGTCAAAGTAATCCTTCTTATGTGTCTGGTTACGGATTGAATAATGTCTGCGCAATGGGTGGTAGAGGTTTTGCACCACAATGTATTTTAGGATATGATATATCGGCGCGCCCATGCGGTGCTTATTGTAGATGGGCATCCCCAGATTGTGTCATGTGTTCTGGCGCTTGTATTTGTAATACAAACGCCGATTTTTGTTTTGCTGGCTGCACTTCTTGCGGTATTATCCCGGTTTCAAAAACCAATACAACTATTTGGTATGGTACAAATACATTGAATATCAACTGCTGCTGTTCTGCAGCCAATTGTTCGCTAACTGCATTTTGGTGGGGAGAAGTTGTTGGTATCAATGGTATGAATGGATCTGCTAGTTTTGATATCAACTTTTGTGGATGTAATTGCCACCCACCAATTTACGGATTTGAATCAGTTTCTAGATGTATATTATGCGCAGATGCCGCCCTTTCACTTGCACGTGGCGGTTTATGTTGTAATGGTTGTGCGTATAACTATATGAGATATCCAGGTGCTGGTGGAACTGCTGTATATCTTTATGGTGCTTGTATTGCATCCTGCGATCCATCTGGATGTTTTGGCGCAGTATGCGGTGGCGACATCGGTCGCGGAGGAATGGTCTGCGTTTCTTACTGCTAATCTGACCATATAAATACCAATGTTATTATTGACTGACGTGAAAGGTATATTATGGATAAAGCATTCTTCATCAACGGCGGAGCTGGGCGAGTTCTTTGTGCAATCCCAGCTCTAGAAAAATACGCAGAAAAAAATCAAAACTTCATTATTGTTGCTGAGGGTTGGATGGAGCTATTTGCTGGCTCGCCAAAACTCCGCGACAAAGTTTTTCATGTAATGCACAATCGTCTATTCGAGGATCATCTTCTAGACAAAGAAATCGTATCCCCAGAGCCTTATCGTCTCAATACTTATTACAATCAAAAATGTAATCTGATTCAGGCATTTGATATGATGATCAACGATCTCAAGGAAGTTCCTCCAGTTTCAAAAATCAATATGGAGCTCTCCAAAAAAGAACAGATCGATGGCTACGAAATCGTCAATGATGTTCGTAAGATGAAAGGCAAAGAAAAGGTAATCGTCTTTCAGCCTTTCGGTAGTAGTGTAACTCAGCAGTCAAACTTCATTTTTGATACAAGTGGTCGGTCATTCGAACTAGCTGACACTCTGAGACTTATCGACGAACTGAAGAAAGACTATGGTATTATTCTGATGTCTCAGATTCCCATACAAACAACAGAAGAAAATACTGTTGCTTGGCCACAGAACCTGAATATTCGTCAGTGGATGGGTGTAATCAATGCCTGTGATCACTTCCTTGGTTGTGACAGCCTAGGTCAGCATATCGCTTACGCTCTGAACAAGACAGCAACTGTTGTTATTGGTTCGACCTGCCCAGAAAACATTACCTATCAGGATGAAAAAAACTTCAATATCATCGACTGTGGTAAGGACAAGCGTAGATATATACCTATGAGAGTTACGATGGATGACTCCATTGATCGTAATAATGAAGCATTAATGGTTCTTAGTGAGGATCATTTCAAAAGAATTGTTGAATCGGTGAAACAGAGAACTGGTGTTGGATCTAAAGACATCAAATCTAAATTCGGAGCTAAGTGATGATGACTGGTTATATCGCGGGTATCGCGCGTGGGCACAACGCTGGCGTGTGTCTGCTAAAAGACGGTGAGATTGTTTTCAGTATTGAGGAAGAGCGTCTGACTCGCCAGAAGTATGATGGTGGTCCACTTGCCTCTATGATGAAAATTAAGGAGTATACAGACAAGATAGACTACCTTGTTATTGCTCATACTCAGTCACTCAAGGAAACTGCTGGTAAGATTGATTACACTGGCGATGATGTTTACACTGGTCTTGCTCGTAAGCTAGGTCTTATTGATCGCAAACAAGATCTACACAATCATCCTCAGGTAATCGACTTGAGCCATATCCATCATAAGTTACACGCTGCTGCAGCTTTCTACCGTTCAGGGTTTGAGACTGCAACCGGTGTTGTTATTGATGGTGCTGGTACATTCATTGTATTAAATGGTCCATCAGGTGAAAGTATGTTCTGGGAAACAGAATCAATCTTTGAATGTTCTTACCCATCCAACTTCAAAACAATCTACAAGCACCTTGGTACTCGTGGACCGACTCAGAGCGTAATCGTCAAGGATATGACTGGTGCTATGTATGGCGAACAGGGACAGCATGAGTGTTATATTACTGAACGGGCAGGTATTACTAAGGTTTATGAAGCAGTAACAGAATACTGTGGCTGGTCTTCAATTGAAGCTGGTAAGACTATGGGTCTTTTTCCATATGGCAAGGAGAATCCTAACATTCCGCCACTGTTTGATGAGTCGGGAATTTACACCTCAGCAAACCGTAATCTGATCATTCCTCGTTATCCGAATGGTGCTATTGTGAATAACTTTGGTTTCAAAGAACTAGAAGAAATGCCTTCTGGTAATGTTGATCCAACTACAATGCAGTCTCGTAGGGATATGGCATATGCTGTTCAAACACAGACACAGCGTCAGGCTCTAGAGTTGATCAAGAAAGCAGTTGAACGCACAGGAAACAAAAACGTTGTTCTGAGTGGAGGATACGCTCTCAACTGCGTGGCTAATTATTTCTATCTCTCGGAATTGAACAAGCTCGGTATCAACCTGTATGTTGAACCAGTAAGTAATGATGCTGGTACGGCTATGGGTGCTGCCTTTATGGTCTATCACGGTACCAATGAAGAAGCTCCCGTGCGCGAGAGAAACGAAACTCTTTACCTCGGTCCGAAGTATGAGTTTGATGACTTCGATGCACTAATAGATTTAGACGAAAATGTCTTGGTTGTAAATGCTGATTATGAAAAGATCGTCGATCTATTGATTGACAAAAACATCGTTGCTATGTTCCAGGGTCGTTCAGAAAATGGACCAAGAGCATTGGGTAATCGCTCTATTCTGTTTGACCCTACATTCGAGGATGGTAAGGATTTTGTTAACCAGGTCAAGCGTCGTGAATACTTCAGACCGTTTGCTGCAACAGTATTGGCTGAGCACGCTGACGAATGGTTTGATCTTCGTGGTATGAAAGAGTCACCTTCTATGATGTATGCAGTCAACTGCAGAGAAGGTGTTGAAAAGAAAGTTCCTAGTGTAATCCACGTTGATAACACCTGTAGAATACAAACAGTTACCAAGGAACAGAATGAGCATTTCTATAATCTAATCAGCGCATTCAATAAAGAAAAAAATGTCCCGATGCTCTTCAATACTAGTTTCAATCTGGGTGGCGATCCTCTAGTTGAGACGCTTCAGGACGCTATCAACACACTAAAGAACTCTCAGATTGAATACCTGTATTTGCCTGAGTATGGTAAGCTGATCGTTATCAAAAATATGTTTAAGTTAAGCTATTAGCAAAATCATACAAGGAGTTGAAGATCTCGGTTTTCTTTTTCAACTCCTTGTATGAAAACTTATTCAGATTGGTTTCGGTTTCGTTACCTTTGCCTGTTCTTACAAGTATTGGTTTGGAGCTTATCTTCTGCGCAACCTTCAAATCATTGATACAATCACCTACATACCAACCTTTACTAAAGTCAATATGTGGATTTTCTCTCTCGCAGCGTTTGAACATACCAGTATTTGGAATGGCGTAATCATCTTCTTTCAAATTGCTTGTCGAATAGTAAATAGCATCTATTGATGGACAACCAGCTTCGCCGAGAAGTTTTAGCATGTATTGGTGAACAGAATCTACGTCTTGGGAATTAAACAAACCTTTGCTAATCCCTGGTTGATTGTGAACGATGACTATTTTATAACCTTTGGAGCGCATCAATGCTACTGCTTCAAGGCTCTTTGTTATAGGTCTAAACATTTCTGGTCTATAAACGTAATCATCACAATGGTTGATGATACCATCTCTACCAATCCCAATCACTGGTTTATAGGTAGAGTATGATTTTGTAAAAGAAGATGTTGCGTTGTACTCAAGTACGTTAAACATAATAAAACAAACTCCAAGGATATTATAATGAATCTAAAAGAAGCAACCAAAGACAAACACAAAGAAGCCGAGAATCACCGGTTTGTCAAGTATTTATTCGCTGGTTCAATAACCGATGAAGTCTATTCGGATTACCTTTACAATCAGTACATAGCATACAAATCCTTGGAAGAAAAAGCAGAGGGATGTAGCTTGCTTGAAGGTATTGAAAAGATCAAGAGAGCGGACAAAATCCTAAAAGATTTCCAAGAACTTGGTGTAGAAAAACAACCAACGATTTATGTTTCAACAATGATTTATGATAACTATGTCAAAAAAATGCCAGAGGAATCAATCATTGCTCATCTGTATGTCAGGCATTTCGGCGACATGTTCGGTGGTCAAATGATAAAGAAGTTGGTTCCTGGCTCTGGAAGTATGTATGAGTTCGAAGATAAAAACATTTTGATAAATAATATCAGATCTAAACTATCATTAGATTTGGCTGACGAAGCTAATAAAGTGTTTGACTTTGCCATCAGATTATTTGAGGATTTAGCTAATGAGTATGATATTCAATAAACTCATACGAGCATCAGACAATTTCCTGGATGTTCTAGCAAGAAAAGGAATTCCAGTTGAAGAAGATCACGACTTTGATTGGCCAAACTATGTTTTTAGATCCGGTGTATTTCGACGTGCGCATCTTGATGTTGTGGATGCAAGAGATACAAAAAAACTCTACATGATGCATTTGTGTATCTTCCCGCATACGAACGATCCTGGTCCAATATACGGATTTGATCTAATAGCAGGTCCAAATAAAGTCACTGGTGCTTTCCATGATTTCTCGCCAGGTTACGACAAACAACATTACATGCTAGATTGGTTTCATGACAGAGTTGATGGCATGGAATGGTCAAAGAAAAGAGAACTACCTCAGTGGGCAAAGAACATCTTTTCTGGTAGTATGGTTGCTGCAGGTAACATCAATACAATGGAAGAACTTGATGATGTGCTTTCATTAGCTAATGAAACCCTTACCTATTACTTGGACAACATAGGTAACTCGACTGATATTGATTCAACCAATGCACAAAATTGGTACTGTCATAATCAGAGACAGAATCCACATACTCCAAAAGTGATGGAATCGCTCGGGTTTGATTCTGAAACTGTTCAAAAATTCATTCATTCTTGTTTGTTCCCAAATGTCCAATAATTATAAATAGGAAAAACAATCTCAAGGATAGGGAACTGGGATGGCCAATAATAACTTTGTAGTAAAGAACGGGTTAACCGTCAACGGAAGCTTCACAGCCAATTCAACTGTTGTTAATGCCTCTGCTATTACAGCAACATCTGTTAATGCAGCAACTCTTAGCATAACCGGGAATTCAGTTGCAACACTGATAACAAGCAATGCTTCTGCGGCATATACTAATGCTACGGCGTTTTCATCAATTGCTACAAATATTACTTCCGGTACTTTACCGAATGCTAGACTCAGTTCGGCTATCGTGAATACATCGGCTTCGTTCACTATAGGTGGGCCTATAACATTTTCCAACGTTGTATCATTTTCCAATACAATTGCAGCCAATGGTTCAAACGGCACATCTGGTCAAGTATTGACTTCTTCCGGTCCGTCTGGAAATGTTTTTTGGTCGTCATTATCTCTTGGTGTTAATACTGCAGGTGTATTTAATTGGACAAACAGTCATGTATTCTCTAATACTGTAAATGTAAACTTATCAACATTTAGTGTTGGTAGTACTACCGTAAACACTTCTATCACGCTTGGTACTATTACTTTAAGCAATGGAGCTGCTGTTGCAACAGTCAATTCTACTGTTTACAGTGGAACTGCTAATAATTCTGCATCGTTTGGTGGCTTATCTTTATCAACAATTCAAGATCAAATTACAGGCAATGCTACTGTTGCTTATTCAAATGCAATTGCATATTCTGCTGATGCATCAAAATTAAGTAGTGGTTTGGTTCCAACTGCACGTCTTGCTTCCGGTTCAGCCAGTTCTTCTACTTATCTTCGTGGTGACCAGACATGGGCTACAACTCCAACTGGTACTGTATCATCAGTAGCTACTGGAACTGGTCTTACTGGTGGACCTGTCACTGGTACTGGTACAATATCATTGGCTACTGCTGGTGCTGGTGCTGCGACTTATTCCAGTGGTGTATCAGCAATTACAGTTGATGCTTATGGTCGTGTAACTAGTGTTTCCGGTGGTGCTGGGTACGTAACTTCTTCTGGGGTAGTTTCTGTCGGTACCGGAACAGGCCTCACAGGCGGAACTATCACTAGTTCTGGTACAATATCATTGGCTACTGCTGGTGCTGGAGCATCTAACTATAGCGGTGGTATTTCTGCTATCAACGTAGATGCATACGGTCGAGTGACTGGTGTTTCTGGTTCTGCCGGTTACGTGACTTCTTCTGGTTATGGTTCCGGTTCATCACCTAGTTTTGCTACAGTTACAGGAACTTCATTTGTTGTAAGTACTAATCAAACATACGGTATGAATGGTAGCTCCGGTGTAGCTATGTATTGGAATGGTAATTATGTTGTTTTTACCAATTCAGTTTATAGTGCTGGAAGTTTCTATACCACAAGTGAAATAAGAGGTGGTTCGCTTGTAACAACAGGTGGTACTGTTTATTTAAACACCGGTTTATCCGTGTATATGACTTTTAGTAGTCCTAATATTGTATTTTCGCATTCCATTTCTACTTACGGGGGTATGACTTCTGCTTCTGGATATTATACCTCTACCAATGTTCAAGCTGATGGTTTATATTACGGTTCTGGTGGTAGTTATGCACCAAGACTAAAATGTACATCAGGCGGCAGTGCTCTTTATTTTCGTTGGGATGGTTCAAATCTGATATATGACATTGACTCCGGTGGGGCACAACGTATTATCTCTTATACTGAAGCATCTGATCAAAGACTAAAAACAAATATTTCCAATACCCAAGTTGATTCTCTTTCAATTATAAACTCTCTTAATTTGCGTAAATTTGATTGGACAGATGAAGGGTTAAAATTTAATAATTTACAAGAAAAAGATAAATCTGTAAAAATTGGTCTTATAGCTCAAGAACTTGAGCAAACGATTCCTGAAGCCATCGTAAAATTTAAAGATGATAAGGATGTGCAAACACTATTATTTAAACGTGAAGCTATAGTACTTTATTTGATCGGCGCCATTCAAGAGCAACAAAAACAGATTGCTGATCTACAAGCTCAAATTAATTTGTTAAAGAAATAATATAGGATAAGTATTATGGCAACACCTACAACAAAAGATCAGTTTAAAGAGTATTGCCTAAGAACTCTTGGTAAACCTAACAAATATATCAATTGGTATTTCAATATCATAGAAAAAGCCATGGCCAGAGGTTGGAATAAAAAAACAGCACCTTGTTACGTAGAAAAACATCATATTGTCCCAAGATCGTTGGGCGGTGGTTCAAATATTAATATTGTTTGCTTAACTGCAAAAGAACATTTTATTTGCCATATACTACTAACTAAATTTACAGTTGGTAAAGATAAATCTAAAATGGTATGGGCTGTTATGTGTTTTAAAGATAAAAACAAAGATAGATATGTAAACTCATATTTGTACGCTCAATCAAAATTACATATTAAGCATACTGAAGAAGCAAAAATAAAAATGTCTAACACTAGAATACAAAATGGGACTTTTAGAGGTAAGAATAATCCTATGTTTGGAAAAACTGGTGTTCTATCACCAATTTATGGGACAATTCAATCCGCAGAACATAAAGAAAAAAGATTTATAAAAATACGTGGCAGAAAACATACTGAAGATGCATGTTTAAGGATGTCAAAAAATAGACCTAAAGGACCTAATAATAAAAAATGGTTTAATAATGGTTTGGTTGAAACGTTTGACTTACCTGAAAATAAACCCGATAATTATAATTTTGGCAGATTAAAAAGGAATGTTGTATAATGGCTACTCCAACGACAAGGGATCAATTTGCTGAATATTGCTTACGTACTTTAGGTAAACCGGTTATTGAGATCAACGTGGATTCTGATCAAGTTGATGATCGTATTGATGAAGCATTAAAAATGTATTGGGACTATCACTTTGATGGTTCCGAGAAGACTTTCTACAAGTATCAGATTACAGATGTAGATAAAGTTAACAAATATATTACAATGCCTGAGAATATCATTGGTGCTGTCAATCTGTTTCCTATTGGTCAAGCCTTAAATACAAATAACTTGTTCAATATTCGTTATCAGATTGCCTTAAATGATTTGTATACATTGACATCCGTATCCATGGTTCCATATTACATGGCATTATCACATGTTCAATTCCTAGAACAAATGTTGGTTGGTCAACAACCAATTCGTTATAATAGAAATGTAAATCGTCTTTATATTGATACCGACTGGAATATTTTGACTACTGGTGATTACGTTATTATTGAAGCATATCAAATTGTTGATCCTGCAATTTTCACTGATGTATGGAAAGATCGTTGGCTTCTCCGTTATGCTACTTGTTTGATTAAGCAACAATGGGGTTCAAATCTAACCAAGTTTATTGGTATGACTCTCCCTGGTGGTATCAAGTTTAACGGTGAAAAGATTTATAATGATGCTATTACTGAACGTGCAGAATTAGAAAAAGAAATGATCTATTCATATTCACTTCCAGTTACAGATTTTATCGGCTAGTATCATGCTTACATATAAACAATTTCTTTATGAAAATGTCGGGAATAATCCAGTAGAAGTTGATGCTTATCATGGATCTGGGCGTCGCTTTGATAAATTTAATCAAAGTTTTGGTCGTGTAAAAAATGACTTTATGGGTGGTGGTATAGGTTATTTTACTAATAGCCACCATGTAGCAAAATCATATGCTAAAAATGGTGCTCGATTTGCTAAAACCGATACACCTTTAGTTTATCACACTAAGTTAAAAATGAATAATGTATTTGATGTTGATCACGAATTTCATGGTGACAAACTTAAGCGCGTATTGCCTCATGAAAGTAAGCATGAAGAATTTGCTCGTGGTGCTGGTTTACTACCCGCGGGTTCAGACAAATATGATGTTTTATCTAAGCTTAAACACGGTCATCTAAAACTCACTGGCCACCAAGTATTCCAAGGTTTATCTAAAGGTGGAACACAAAGCGATGCTGCACGAGATCATTTGATTAAAAAAGGATATGATGGGCTGCGCTATAATGGCGGACAAAATATGAATCAAGCTGAAAAGCATGATGTTTATATTCCATACAAAGCTGACTCTATTGATATTCATAAAAGAACGATTATCAAGAAAGCTAATCCGACCTAATGACCACAAATTTCTATTTTCGTAACTACGATTCATCTAACGAACAGAATCTCTATGAAGATCTAATCATAGAGTCAATTCGCATTTACGGGGAGGACATGTATTATGTCCCACGTGTTATAGTAAATCGTGACCAATTATTTGAAGAAGATGCATCATCACAATATAATCATGCAATTTTAGTTGAACTTTATATCAAGTCCGTTGATGGTTTTACTGGTGATGGTAATTTTATGTCTAAGTTTGGTTTACAGATTAGAGACCAAGTTGTATTCAGTATAGCACAAAGAACATTCAATCAAGAAGTTGCTATTATAACAAATGAAGTACGACCGAATGAAGGTGACTTAATTTATTTCCCACTTAACCGTAAGTGTTTTCAAATCAAGTTTGTAAATAAATTTGAAATGTTTTATCAATTTGGTGCATTACAAACTTGGGAATTAACTTGTGAATTGTTTGAATACAGTAATGAACAATTTAATACTGGTATTCCTGAAATTGATAATCTTCAAACAAATTATTCTGTCAACATTCTTGACTATACTATTATGGATGAGGAAGGTGTAAACTTGACAGATGAAGATGGTAATTATCTTGTTGTAGAACAATATAAGCCAGATGTTATTGATCCAGCATCCGAAAATGATGTCATTCAAAATGGATCAAATAACTTTACTTTGGGATCAAATGACTTTGTTGATTTCAGTGAGATAGATCCTTTCAGCGAAGGAAATATTTAAAATGTTTTCATCTACACCATTTTATTTTTCATTAATCCGCAAGTATATTATACTTTTTGGAACTCTTTTTAATAATGTTCATATTTCTAGGACAGATGTAAGTGGTAATGTTACTTTACTTGAACGTGTGCCTATTACATATGGACCAAAAGATAAGATGTTAGCACGTGTGGTTCAAGATCCAAATATTGATCGACCAACAGCAACATATCCATTACCCATGATGGCCTTTGAAATGACTGGGTTTGATTATGATGGTACTAGAAAACTACAAACAATTAATCGAATTGCTGTAGTAAATCCAGACGATAAAGCTCAAAATAAATATCAATATAATCCAGTTCCATATAATATTGGATTCCGTCTAAGTATTCTGGTAAAGAATGCTGAGGACGGCAATAAAATTGTGGAACAAATTCTACCTTATTTTACACCAGATTGGACAACAACAGTTCATCTCATTCCAGAGATGAATGTTACGATGGATATTCCTGTTGTACTTAATAATGTACAATTGGATGATGTTTATGATGGTGATTTTAAAACACGTAGATCATTGGTCTGGAATCTAGATTTTACACTCAAAGGCTATATTTACGGACCTGTCAAATCTACTAAAATTATTAAATTTGCAAACACTGAATTCTTTGTAGCTACTGGTAATACTATTCAAAGTGCTGTTGGTAATACTACATCAATAGCGTGGGTACAAGTTCAACCGGGACTTACGGCAAATGGTCAACCAACATCAAATGCTAGTTTGTCAATACCGGTTGCAAATATTATAGCCACCGATACCTTTGGCTACGTGACAACTACTATGGAAAAAGATTATGGATGATGATGACATTAATGATGACGATAACGGAAATCCAATTGATAAAGCTTTAAATTTAGGTCCAATCAATCAGACCTATAGTAAAACCATATCAACTATTATCAGTCAAGCTCGTGACGACTCTGCAGATGAAGATTTTACATTTGCCAGAGCAAATATTCGTGAGGTTATTGAAAATGGTACCGATGCCATATCAAAACTTACTATAATTGCACAACAATCACAAAACCCCAGAGCATATGAAGTATTAGCCAAATTAATGGATACGGTTGCAAATGCTTCAAGGGAATTGCTTGATCTTCAAGAGAAAATCAGATCAATTGATAAATCGGATTTACCTCGTGATGAGGAAGCAAAGAATCAAGTCACAAATAATTTATTTGTTGGCTCAACTCATGAATTACAGAAGATGATTGAAAACATGAGGAATAGAACTATTAAATAATTCATATTATGTCATAGACTATTATATCACAGCACAAGAATGATGTCAACAAAAATGAATACCAATGCGGAAATAATTCCAAATTTTAAAGCTTATATGGGCAATCCCAATCTGAAACGAGCAGGGATTGACGTAAATTGGACACCAGAAATGGTGACCGAAATGGTCAAGTGTTCACAAGATGTTGTGTATTTTGTTAGTAATTATATGAAGATTGTCAACGTTGATAAAGGCCTAATACCTTTTACACCGTATGACTATCAGATTGAAATGCTTAAAGCCATGGCCGAAAACCGCTATAATATTATGGCGACTTCACGTCAGGCAGGTAAATCCACCACAACATGCGCTTTTATTTTGTGGTATATTCTTTTCAATAATGATAAAAACGTAGCTTTGCTTGCCAATAAAGCGGACACCGCACGTGAAATTCTAGGTAAAATCCAATTAGCATATCAGCATCTTCCAAAATGGATGCAGCATGGTATCCTTGAATGGAACAAAGGTTCGTTTGTTCTTGAAAATAATAGTAGAGTTCTTGCTACTGCTACATCGGCCGATAACATCCGTGGTTTCAGTATTAATCTTCTGTTTATTGACGAAGCTGCATTCATTGATAACTGGGATGAATTCTTTACGTCAGTTTATCCTACAATTTCATCTGGTAATACATCACAGGTTATTCTTGTTTCAACACCAAATGGTTTGAATCACTTTTATGCTATTTGGCAAAATGCATTAGAAAATAAGAATAATTATAAACCTATTTTGGTGAAATGGGATAGAGTTCCTGGTCGTGATGAAAAATGGAGACAAGATACATTAGCAGGTATCAACTTTGATACCGAAAAATTCTCACAAGAATTTGAAGTAGAATTCCAAGGTTCGTCAGGTACTCTTATTGCTGGTTGGAAATTAAAAGAACTTGTTTATAAGACACCTATTCATGCCAAGGATGGCTTGAAACTTTATGATGCACCTGAAAAGAATAAACAATATATATGTATTGCTGACGTTTCACGAGGTAAAGGTCTGGACTATTCTGCATTTAGTATATTTGACGTAAGTGCCATGCCTTACAAACAAGTATGTGTTTTTAAAAGTAATATGATGACCCCAATAGATTATGCCGATGTAATCCATAGGGTTTCCAAATCCTATAATAATGCCGGTATTCTTGTTGAAATCAATGATATTGGTGGACAAGTAGCAGATTCATTACATTTTGATTTTGAATATGATAATGTATTGACGACGACTGCCGGTGGCGGTAGATCAGGAAAACAAGTTACGTCAGGTTTTAGTGGTGGGAATACTGATAAAGGTATTCGAACAACAAAGATTGTAAAACAAACTGGATGTTCCATATTAAAACTTTTGATTGAAGGTAATCAGTTAATCATTAATGATCTAAGTACTATTAATGAATTATCAACATTTTCCAAAAAAGGTAATACATACGAGGCAGAATCAGGTAAACATGATGACTTGGTTATGGGTCTTGTTCTGTTTGCTTGGTTATCGGATCAACTTTATTTTAAAGAACTCACATCAATAAATACATTAGCAAATTTGCGTGAAAAAAATGATGACGAAGTTATGCAAGATCTTGCACCGTTTGGTTTTATTCAAGATGGGACCGAGGAAAAAATTATAATTGAAGTTTCAGGTGATCGTTGGATGGTCGTTGATACGTATAATGAGCCAGAGAACAATATTTTATAAATAAACAAAAGCTTTTGAAATAAATTTTATAAAAAGGAGAGATTACTATGGCATTTCAAGTAAGTCCAGGTGTAAATGTTACCGAAATTGATCTTACAACGATTGTTCCCGGCATTTCCACCACAACTGGCGCCATTGCAGGTGTTTTTAAGTGGGGCCCTGTAGGTGAACGAGTTTTAATTACCAATGAAACAAATCTTGTTAATACATTTGGCAAACCAAATGCTAATAACTATGAAACATTCTTTACGGCAGCTAACTTCCTGGCATATAGCACCGGTCTATATGTTGTTCGTGCTGCAAATACAACCAATTCAACTTCAACAGTTGGTGCATTGAATGCCCTTGCTAATACAGGTGCTGTAGCCAATGTTCTGAGCAATGTTGTAAAAAATAGAACTGATTATTTAAATGTTCGCGACGGTAATTTTGATGCGAATACACTTTATGTTGCTAAATATCCAGGTGACCTAGGTAACAGTCTCCGTATCTCGGTTTGCAGCAGTGTTAATGCATATAGCTCAAATCTTGCTCTTGTTGGCGTTCAATCTAGTAGTAATATTACCGGTTCATTTGCTTTGAGTGTTGGATCTAATACAGGTACATTTACTTTTACATCTGATGGTGTTGTTGGAACTGCTAATACATATGCAAATACAGTTGCTAATACAATTACAGTTGGTGATTTAATTACTGTAGGTAATTCTTCACTTGGCACACAGTTTATGATGGTTAAAACTATTGGTGCGGTAACTGCAAACTTGACAGCTGCAACATTCACTCTTGGATTTGATTCAGCTTATAAGCTTTCAACAGATTATGCTGCAAATACTACAACAAATGGTAATACCAGTGTTATTAATCTAACAAGATCTTGGCAATTTGCTAATCGCACAAATGGTGCACCTGCAACTTCTTCTTATGTTGCAAATTTCGGTAATAATAGTGCCGTCGATACAATGCACGTAGTTGTTGTTGACCAAGATGGTCAATTCACAGGTGCACCTGGGTCAGTACTTGAAGTATTCCAAAATCTGTCACGTGCAACAGATGCTAAATCACAAAATGGTGCATCTCTTTACTACAAGACAGTAATTAATGATAATTCAAAATATGTGTGGTGGGCAAATGATCGTTTAAATGCAAATTCAGCTACAGCAGCAAATATCACCTCATCAATAAATTATACACCTCTTACATTGGATTTTGCTGGTGGTACTGACGGTTATGCAGAAAGTAATAATTCTATTTTCTCGGTTCTTGCCGCAGGATATGATCTGTTTAATTCAACAGAACAGGTTGATATTTCCCTGGTACTCCAAGGTAAGCCAATCGGTGGATCAACTATCATAAATGGTCAAACTATTAATAACTTCCAACTTGCTAATTACTTGATCCAAAATATTTGTGAAACACGTAAAGACTGCATTGCATTTATTTCACCCGATGATGCAACTGCTCGTTCAAATCCAGGTAATGAAGCATCTTCAATTGTCAATTGGTTTGGCGCTGTAGCGGATTCAACATATTATGTATCCGATAGTTCATATAAGTACATGTATGACCGTTATAATGATGTGTATCGTTATGTTCCAATGAATGGTGATATTGCAGGTCTTTGTGCAAGAACAGAAGCAACAAATGATGCTTGGTGGTCACCTGCTGGATTCAATCGTGGTCAAATAAAGAATATTGTAAAACTACGTTATAATCCAACTCTATCTAGCAGAGATCTTCTTTATAAAAATTCTGTAAATCCGGTTGTAACATTCCCTGGTCAAGGAACCGTTCTATTTGGTGACAAGACTGGTACCAAAAGACCTTCTGCATTTGATCGTATCAATGTTCGTCGCTTGTTCATTACACTTGAAAGAGCAATTGCAAATGCATCAAGATTCTCACTATTTGAATTTAATGATGAATTTACAAGATCACAATTCAGAAATCTAGTTATCCCTTATCTACGTGATGTTCAAGCCCGTCGTGGTATTACAGACTTCCTTGTTGTCTGTGACTCTACAAACAATACAGCGGAAAGAATTGATCGTAATGAATTCTGGGGTGATATTTACATTAAGCCAAATCGTTCAATTAACTTCATTCAGTTGAATTTTGTTGCTGTTAGAACCGGCGTCCAATTCTCTACAATCGTTGGTCAATTCTAATAAATAAAGAATAGGAGTTAAACAAATGGCATTTAATATTAATGAATTTAGAAAACTAGGTCTTACAAATGGCGGTGTAAGACCATCGCTGTTTGAAGTTGTAATTTCACCTAATATAGGTGAGGATTCTGCAACTCTTACAAAATTTACTTTTACTTGTACCGCTTCTGAAATTCCTGCCGCAACAATTGGTTCAATTGATGTAGGTTATTTTGGTCGCCAAATTAAACTGGCGGGTGATCGTACATTTTCTGATTGGACTGTAACTGTTCTCAATGATGAGGATTTTTCTGTAAGAAACATGTTCGAAGCATGGTCTAACCAGATAAATCAATTTGTTGGTAATGTGAAGCTAAGTAATGGCAATAGTTACAAGAATGGATCCGCTATTGTAACACAATATGGTAAGTCTGGTGATAAGCTTAGATCTTATGAGTTTGTTGGCATTTTCCCAATCAATATTGCTAATATTGGACTAAGTTGGGATGAAACAAATCGTATTCAAACATTTGATGTAACATTCTCATACGATTATTGGGTACCTCTGGTTACTGGCAGTACCGCATTGCCTATTGATACTGGTATGCCGGGTGGTACAAGAGCCCCAATCTAATAAGTATAAGTAGTATTGAATAACATATTAGAGAGAAATATTTCCTTCTAATTTTTGGAAAAATAAATGAAATTATTTGGCTTTGAATTTAAAAGAGATATTCCTATAGATGCAGCTCCATCATTTGCTCCTAAAGAGACAGATGATGGAGCTGTCGTTGTTGCTGCAGGCGGCTCTTATGGTACATATATTGATCTAGATGGTACTGTAAGAACTGAGGCTGAATTAGTTACCAAGTATAGAGAAATGTCATTGCAGCCAGAAATTGATGCTGCAGTGGACGAAATTATTAATGAATCAATTGATATTGATGAAGAAGCAATTGTTGATATTAATCTTGACGATGTGGAAATATCCGATAAACTTAAAAAAGTTATCCGTGACGAGTTTCAAAATGTTCTTAACTTATTAGATTTTAATAGAAAAGCATATGAGACATATCGCCGTTGGTATATTGACGGTCGACTTTATTATCATGTTGTAATTGACGAAAAAGATACAAAAGCCGGTATCAAAGAACTTCGTTATGTTGACCCACGGAAGATTAGAAAGATCCGTGAAGTATCTAAACGAAGAGTGCCGGGTGGTAGCGATGGTGGTGTTTCAGTAATTCCCAAAATACAAAATGAATATTTTATTTTTAATGATAAAGGTTTTAACTACGGCAATAAAGCGGTTGGTCCATCAACCACAGGCTTGAAGATTGCCAAAGATTCCGTTGTTCATGTAATGTCAGGTTTGACAGATACACAAGGAACCATGGTTCTTTCATATTTACACAAAGCCATTAAAGCACTTAATCAGCTTCGAACACTAGAAGATGCACTGGTAATTTATCGTCTTGCTCGTGCACCAGAACGTCGTATTTGGTACATTGATGTTGGTAATCTGCCAAAGATGAAAGCAGAACAATACGTTCGTGATATTATGGTCAAACACAAAAATCGTTTGATTTATGATGGTGCCACCGGTGAAGTTCGTGATGATAGAAAATTCATGACGATGCTTGAGGATTATTGGCTACCTCGTAGAGAAGGTGGTCGTGGAACGGAAGTGACTACATTGCCCGGTGGCCAAACTTTAGGTGAAATGGATGATGTTCTTTATTTCCAAAAGAAATTATACCAGACACTAAATGTACCAGTTAATCGTTTGAATTCTGATGCACTATTTTCACTCGGTAGAGCTACGGAAGTTACAAGAGATGAAGTTAAATTCTCTAGATTAATTGCTCGTTTACGTTCACGTTTTTCCACATTATTTACTCATGTATTGGAAAAGCAATTAGTATTAAAGGAAGTAATGAGTATTGAAGATTGGCAACTTATTGAAAGTAAAATTAAATACAAGTATGCCAAAGATAATTATTTCACCGAACTAAAAGATGCTGAGGTGCTTCAGAATAGAACTCAATTGATGATGACCATGGAACAAGGTGGTCTACTTGGTAAATATTATTCTCATCAATGGGCCCGTAGAAATATTCTACAACAATCTGATGATGATATTGAAGAACAAGATAAAGAAATAAATATTGAAATAAATTCAGGTGATCCACGTTGGATGAGCTCAGAACAACAACAACAAGAAATGATGGACCAACAAAATCAACAAGCCATGATGGATGATCAACAATCAAGTGATAATGATGCTGATGGTGATAAATCATCGACTGATCTAGATAAAGCGGAAAAACTACGTCAAGCGGAATTGACTGTTAAACAACTGAAACAAAAAGGTGCTGATAATCGTACCATTCAAGATGAATCTAAATATAAATCGGCTCTTCAAATTGTAGCAAGAAATAAATAGGAGTAAATAATGACAGAGATTGAATATAGACTGGCGGATCTTATTAACTTTAGTTCTAGCCAAAAGCCTATTGAATTTGCAGATGCATTTAAGTCTATCATAACAGATAGAATTTCATCTGCAATTGAAACTCAAAAAGCCAATATTGCAAAATCAATATTTAATGACGGGCCCGAGGATGATGATGACGATGACTTTTTTGATGATGACGATGATTTTGAATCAGAAGAGTAAGGAAACCTAAAATGCCTAAGTTATTAAAAGATATTCTAGATGGCGTAAAAAAATCAAAGATTGTACCAGGTTCTACTGGTACCAATCCTGGTGTAGATTACGAACCAAAAGCACCAAATGAACAAGAATTTGTAAAGAAGCATGAGCGTGAAGAACACGCGGATCGTGTTGGTAATGAAGATGACATTTATCAGGCTACAAATATAAAGCATGCTCTTGCAAATCCAAAAGAAACAAAGCACGGTCGTAAAGATATTAAAGCTTCAGAAAAAGTTAATGAAGCCACAAATACAACAAATAAAACTTTGAAGGAAGTTCTTACAAAAAAGACTTCAGCCGGTGAATTTATAAAAGATTTTCAAGGTTCTGATAATCCAAAATTTGCCGGCAAATCAAAAGAAAAGCGTAAGCAAATGGCTCTTGGCGCTTATTATGCCAAGCAAAATGAAGAAGTTAAGCTTGATGAAGCATCAGCTGAATCTTTGATTACAAATTTTAAAGATCGTCAAGCATATCTCGGTCATAAAAAGCAAGAAGCAGATCATATGACTCGAGCTAACAAATCAAATGATACAACAAAACAACATCATCTTCGTATGGCCGATCAACACAATGTTAACGCGAATGATATTCTTGATAGATATAGAAAAACAAATGAAGATCTAGCTGTTCCTTTACTCGGTAGTAAAGATAGTGATGAATCAGCCGAAATGGCCAAGACACAACTCCGTGCACTTGCAAATAAAGCACTTCATCTTGCTATGCAACTTGGTGATGAACAAATGATTGAGCCATGGGTTCAAGCAAAGATAGCAGTAGCCAAAGATCATGTAACCGCTGTTCATGATTATATGATTTATGGCGATCATACCAAAAACAAAGAAGAAGATGAACAAACAGCTCCTTACGATGGTGGTATGGATATGACATCTGGTATGACGTCGGGTATACCATCCACATCTTTACCAAATTTTTCAGTTGATGTAGGAAGAAACGTATGAGTGTAATAATTAAACCAATAGGTACGGAATCTATTTGCAACACCACAACATTTAGTTCATATGGTAATAGTGGATTAGTCAAGCTTTCTCATGCTTCTGCAGTCACAACTTTAGCTTTGATTACATGTAAAGATTCAACTAATACTAATAT
>Ga0209188_1001127_pt1 | contig 22626 bp, 22 predicted proteins | sample C_130625_EF_Meta_FD_187307 | JGI IMG/M metagenome (GOLD analysis project Ga0209188, IMG submission 187307) | Freshwater microbial communities from Lake Croche, Canada to study carbon cycling - C_130625_EF_MetaG (SPAdes) (version 2) | ecosystem: Environmental > Aquatic > Freshwater > Lake... | reverse complement strand
GTTTTAGCAGAAATGGAGCTTCAACAGAAGAAAATACCTTTTATTATTCAACGTCCACTTCCTTATGGAAAAAAAATTGAATATTGGCATTTAGCCGATTTGGAAATATTACACCCTTGAAGATTTAACTCGGCTCCTTTAGGAGCCCTTTAATTCATTCAATGGGATTACTGTTACCGATAAATGAATGAATAGTAATAGAGCCAAAGGCTGTGTACCATTTTAAATCTTCATCGGTGTATAATTTCTTTCGTTACTAAAGTCGTTAATATTTACATACATCCAAAGGCTGTGATTACAATTCATTAAAAGGATGCAACAGGTGTTATTATTTTCGGCGTATATGTATATATTCGTTTAAATGAACGTTGTACTTTTTTTAATTGTAGTTGTTCTCTTTTACGTTTTGGTTCCAGGAATTTTAGTCGTTCTTCCACCAAAATCTAACCAACACGTTGTCGCAATTACACACGCCTTAATATTCGGTATTATTTTGGCAATTATTCATAAACCTATTTGGAAAGCTACACAGAGTTGGAGTATTAACAATATATCTTTAGCAAGTTTTGGCAAATAAATCAAACTCTGTAGTAAAAGTCCAGACCGTACTGTGTATCATACTGTTTCTTTTTTGATATGGATAACAAACAGTATGATTTGTAAAACCGCACTTAAAGGAGCCCTTTTCGGTGTAAAAAATAGAATAATCCTTGATTAGTGGAGTGTAATTTCGGTGGAAACGATTATCCGGAGAATAGACGACACATATTAACGGCTTCTTGGTTCTTTTCCATTGGAAGGAATAAATTTCGCAAAAGTCCGGGATTGCGAAAACGCACTGTATATTCATGTTGAATATTATTTCGACCAATTCGCCCCATGGCTTGTATAGTTTTTTGTTGAGTCATTTTCTGTAAATCTTTTCCTAAAATTCCGTGACAAAAGGGGTAATTGGTTCCGTAAATATAATCTGATGAAGCAATAATCAAATACAATTTTTGTTCTGTAGCCAGTGTTTTGATTACTTCTAAATACGCCACTGATGCATTTTCAACAAATATACCAATACCCAATAACAGGAGGATTTTAATATGGTCTTTTACATCCAATTCCATAATACGGATAACATCCCCATCTTCAATGTTTCCTTTAAATGGAACTCCGCCACCACAACAGCCTAACGTATTAGTCATCCATTTCTTGGTGTGTTCTGTATTGTTTGGTATATAATCTGGTCTTAAACTCATTGGTTCTATTTGACTTCTTAAAAGTTCCAATTGTCCCTTTAATTGTTTGACTTCTCGCGAAAATTGTTCTTTTTCCATCTTTTTTTCTTTAAGTGTTTCTTTCCCCAATTGGTCTTCCATTTCATTTTCAATAATTGTTATTTTCTTCTGCAACAGGTTGTTGTTGTGTATTTTTTTCAGCAAACCGTGTAGTTCCATTTCTGGAATACGTGTTTGTTGGATGTAAAACAGCCCCATTTTTTCAACATCTTCGGCAATATAAATAGTTGGACCATCTGTTAGAGTATGTGCATCCTGAGTAGTAAATAATATTCCACTAAAAGGATTAGACACCGTTGTTGATACATGGTTCGGGTTCGTATTTACGGAAGCAACACTTGTTGTTCTATGAATAGGAACGCCACCTGAATTCAAAGAAGCGGTGGTGTTTGAAACAGGGTCTGTTACACTGTATGATTTTTGAAAGGGTTTATTTTCGACTTTATGTGTTGTCCATTTGCTCTGTTGGGATTCTCTTAAATAAATCAATGTTCCATTCCATTTATTAATCAAAGCTTCGTCGCTTTCTTCTATTTTCTCCATTAGGACTTTCAAGTAAAATATTTTGATTGAAGATAAAGAAACGTTTTCTAAACGTCCCTCAAAATACCCTGTTATTTCTTCTGGAGATAAACTCGCCTCTAAAAATCGCACAATTTCACCCAAATCAAAGTATCGCAACAGGGCTTTGTTCTGAAGACAATGAAGTACGGACTTCAACAGGTCTTCTGGACAATTTGCGAATAAAAGATGTGGTAATACACACTTGTTATTGGGGTCTAATATGGAAATCGTTTTTTTACAATCATAACTCACAATATTATGAACAAACCGGTCTTCCTTTTCAAAATCTGTCAAATCTGTGTATTCATAGGTAAATTTCAAGAGGAAATGGTCAATGGTTTGTTGAATTTCATGGCGTTTTGGTAAAGTGGCGCAAGACAAGACAATTCGTGGTATCTGGTTTTCCGTCCAGTTTTGATGAATAAGAGGGTGTAGAGGATGTTCTTCATAATCCATCGTAATTGTCGGTTCATCCCAATACAAAATAATGTCTTGTGCTGAATGAAATTCCAACATGTATCTCATTGCAATCAAATAAGATTTTACATCGCAAATCATTATTTCTACTCTGGAACCATTACTGTTGTCTACTTTTCCAATACCACCCGAACGTTTGTTTTTAATATAATCAACTGCTGAGAAATTGTGTAGACGGATATCTTCAGCCGCTTGACAACCGTATGCGAATGCCACCTTTTTTTCGACTGAAATCGCCGATTTCGCTAAACTTAAGCCAACATGTCTTGCTGAACAAACGAAAATAACACGTTGACCGTTTTGAGCCAACCCAAGGGGCGATAGTGTTTTCCCGGTTCCTGTTGGGGCTATATAAAGAACCAGCCGTGGGTCATTTGATGATGGTTTATTAAACAGGTTGAAAAGGTCTTTTTGATGTGAAAACAGGGATAAATCACTATACTGTATCAACCACCGATTTCTTTCCAGATGTTCAGTGGCTTTTAAAACAATATCCATTACGGACACGGATGGTTCAATTTCCTGTATCCATTCTCGAATATAACTCAATACATGGGTGTTGAGACCCGTTGTTGTGGTATTTTGCAAAATATGGATTAGTGAAAACACGGTTTTATTTAGAGTCAATTTCTTTACAACAGGTGTTGTAGCCTCTCTAATCATATCCAACAGGATGAATTCGAAAATGTGTTGACGGTTATCTTCAATGTTTTTTTTCAAATTATCAATCCGGATTTTGTCTGCTTTTTTTAAATCTTTATATGTTTTGGATGAACCCACTTGTCTGTTTTGATTTAGATTTGGCCCTGTTTTGGTCAACAGGGGTTGAAAGAATTCTTTAAAGACAAAGACTTCCATGGATTCATCCATCGTCATTTTCATAAATGTAGCTATGGACTGATTCGGAGAAATACGAATTTCAGGGTTATCAAATCCAGACATGATGAGTTTCAGTACCTTTTGTTCTTGAGCAACAACAGGTATTTCAATACTATTCCATTCAGCTTTGGAAAGTTTTTCTTGTGATAAATCCATTTTGTATACGTGTTTTATTCAATAGTAATATTCAATAGTAAAAATATTGCGTTTATAAACCTTTAGTATTTATACAATATTTCCATAAACATCCGAAAATCAATTTTACAACATTGAATATTTACAACAGTGATTTGGATAGATTATCTATAATTTCTTTCATCTTTATATCATAATCAACCCTGTAGAATTCCATTATATTTTTATAATCTTCTTTGGTGATTTTATCAGATAAAAATTGTTCTTCTATATAGTACTTTAATTCATCGTATTTCAAACAGGGTAGTATTTGATTTACTATATTTTCACATTCCAAACAAACCCCAAAACACTCGTCTAAATTTTTCTTGATAATTTCCCAATCCTCTCTTTTTTGAACTAATCCTGTTATACTTGGTCTTGAAGAGTCGAATATGTTCTCATTGTAGTAATAATAATATTTTTCAGGATATTCCTTTTTTCTTTTTTTACAAACAACGCATTCTTCCGGTTTATATTCATAAATCTTTTCCCATATTTCAACAGATGTCTTGACCTGATTTTTCATAAAACAATCATTACAGACACTCGATGATTCCTGGTTACTATACCATCTTGATTTGATATGTCTATAAAAAAATCTGTTACATTCACTACAGGTTGCTTTTGAATCATTCATTCTCTGAATAAATTGATGAATAATAAATGAACGGTCGTAATACTTTGTATTTTCTTCCGTGTTTTGTATATCGTTCAACATTGTTAATCTTTTACACCTTTTAACATTTCAAACGCCGATTATTTTTAAATCAATTTTATAAATAATCACTTATAAAGTTTTTTCACTTTTCTTGTTTTATTCTTTGTAACATATTTTTCGGGTCTTTCATAAGCACCGCGGTAAATATAAGGAATATTACCAAAAGTTGGATAGAGACACAAAGTCGAAATCCAGTCTTTCAAATATCGTCTTTTACTTCTTCTCGTAAAAAAGAAGAAGAAAAAATAAGACCATCGTAGGTGAAATTCCTACTATTGATTTTACATTTTTTAATTATTTTTTTTTGCCGTAAAAATCGGCGTTTGAAATGTTAAAAGGTGTAAAGAGAAGAAATTACACCCTTGAAGATTTAAAATGGGACAATTTATGAGTATTATTTCTAATTTTATCTTATGATTATAAAGCATAAAACTGAAGATTTCAAAGTTTCTGCTGTCCAATATTATTTGAAGAATAAGGATAAATATAGAAAAACTTGTAAAATCTTCGGTTGCACTAAAAGTTCTTTACAAAGATGGGTGAATAGATATAAAACAGAAGGGAATTTACAGAGACATAATCGCAAACCAATATCGTATAAAATCACCAAGCCACAAGTCAAAACTGCAATTCAAATACTCAAATCTAATGAACAAATTACTATGAATGATTTAACATTACATATGAGGGACAAATTCAAAGAGTTTGATATTACACCACAACATTTAGGTAGTGTATTGCGTAATAATAACCAAACGAGGAAAAGAACCCGCCATCATCATTTTCCATCCAAACGAAGAAATATTCCAACCAATCAATCCAAAGAAATGGAAGATTTTTATAATTCTGTCAAAAAGTATACATTGGATAAAATAATCACATTGGATGAGACAAGTGTAGGTGCTGGTTTAATGCCTACTTATAGTCGTTGTTATCTTGGAAAACGATGTATTCTAAAAACAGATGATAATTTTCTATTTAAGAAATTTACCTTATTGGTTGCAATCAGTAATTCCAAATATGTTGGTTATGAGTTGTATGAGAAAGGCGGAATGACTCAAGAAAGGTTGTTAGAGTTTTTCAAAAAGCACATATTTGGAAAATACAAAAATAACTTGATAATAATGGACAATGCAAAAAGTCATAATAATCAGTTGATAAAAGAAGAAATAAAAAAGAATGGTAATGAAGTATTGTTTGCGGTTCCATATAGCCCTGTCACAAACACGACAATAGAAAGTTACTTTAATCAGGTAAAAGGTAATTTGAAGAAGCAACGCAATGTAAAAAACTTTGAACAGTTATCTAATAATATCAAAGAAGCCATCCAACAAGTAAAACCGTCCAATTATAAAAACTACTTTGAATATGCGTATGGTTTGAAAAAAGGCATGGAATATACAAGGAAACCTTCCACAAGAAAAAGAAAACAAAAATTATACAAAGAATAAATCATATTATTATGAACGAATAATATGAGATTAAAGATTGAATTGTATGCAAAAGAACAAGAAGAAATTGTAAATAAAATTGTTCGTATATTAGATTTGAATAATAAGAAAATATACACACTATATGAATTAGATAACAATACGGAAATTCAAGAAAACATAATGGCGTTAATACCAGAAATACGAAAATATTATAGTTTTAATGGAATTAAAGCAGTAGGTGACCCAGAAAAAATAAAACGACCTTGGTTGTCAATTATTAAACATCTATTGAAAACAAGATATAATATTTCAAGTAAAGATTTTCAATTCACAAAAGATGGAAAATATATACGAACTCACATATATAATTTTGAACTAATTACTATCATAACCTAAATCAAGGTTACTTTCATCATACCTTCCTTTATATGGAAGGTCTTGTCTATGTCTTTCATATCTTGAAATAATATAAACTGAATCCTGAATTCTTGCACACTCCATATAAGTTTTGGAAAGTTTATCAAACAAATCTGTTGCTAACCGATGCCCATTTAAGTTTGAATATTGTTTAGTTGAACTTTTTGTATTGATAGGTTTGTGATTTTTGTCAAAGCACATTGTGCAAATATCAGTTTCACAAGAAACACAATGTAAATGTTTCACCGTTTTCAAATTAGAAGATTGACATAAATCACATTCCCAATCATAAGATGATTCTTGATAACATAGTTTGTTTTTACAAGACGAACATTCATTTGTTGTTAACACTTTAACATTGTTTTCCAATTCATTTTTCATTATTTGATTTCGTTATTCCTTTTTTGGTATTTGAATAATACTTATTCCAGCATTTGTAATTAGTGAAATATCTAATTCCCATTTAGATTTATTTCGTTTGTTCCACAGTTCTTTTGCATCTCTATTGTGTTCAAATAATTCTTTATCTGTGAAATTTCTCACTCTTTTTATATGTTCCATTGCTTCATCATGTTTTCCCAAAATTCCAGCAAGTCCCATATGTGTTGATTGGTGACATTGATGACATAACGCAACTATTCGCATTAATCGTTGTATTTTAGTTTTGTCATCATAATTCCAACGCTCATGTGCTTCTAATTGACCATTTGTTGTATCATTCATGGTATTGATACCACAACACTCACAGCAGTAATTTACCCTTTCATAAATATACTTTCTAACCCTGTCCCAATCTTTGGGGTGAATACACGACCTTACATTAGAAAACCAACAAGATGATGGAACTAAATCAATGAATAAATCATTTCCACCAAATGCTCTATCTTCACCTTCTAAAACTAACATATTTGTATTCACACTCCACTTTTCAAGTAATATACTTTTATTTGTTGTATTTTCATAACAATACCAATACTTTTTAGATGGATTCCATTTTGCACCGAGTTTCTTTGCATCGTCCTTTTCGCAGAATGGAACTGCTAAAACTATTTCATCGTTAGAACTCATATAAATGTTGTCAATACAATTACCTTTATATAAGTGATTAACTAATTGATATGTATAGTTTTGCTTTTCACCTGTTGCGGATGTTCCATTCATTGTTTGTAAGTCAGTTTTATAATAAATTGTTTGGTGTTCATCATATTGAAATTTGTCTAAAATACATCTCCCTATTTTTATAATATTATCGCTGTTATTTGAATCATTGCAATACAAAATAATAACTCCTTTATCATTTGTTGATGCTCTTGGATTTTTGTAATTTGTAGAACATTTCATAGATAATACACCAAACAATTGATTTTCTCTATAAAGCCGTTTTGCTAATATCCATTTATCATTAATTGATGATTTACTTATAAATAACATCCATTTCCCAATGTCACATAATGTTTCTACATCAGGTTGGTGAGTTGATGAGTGTTCATAAACCCATGCACAATCATTTACATCTAATGGTAATAGTTCCATTGCTATGTTAATTATTTCAGTTAGTTATATATTTGTTTCAATTTTATGTTTGTTCGTTAAACTACTTAAAATCAAACCTTTAGGGATAGTATAGAAATGTCTACCAAAGAAAAACCACCCGAGTTTTTCAAATCTGTTAAGACATCCTTAAAACCTATTCTCAAGCATGCTGACATCAATACATCCAAAATTCAAAATGCCGTTATTAAAGCCAATAAAATTGTGATTCATACCTTACAATTTTTGAAACTATATTTTTTACATCAGTATGAAACTACCAACACTTTACCAGTAATGTCAAAAGAATTGGTGAAATCTACAATGAAAATACTATGTAATGAAAAAGCACAAGGACGACCTGCAAAACCTGAAATACAAGCACTCAAATACCAACTCAAAGAATTTTACCAAACTTACTATTTACCTACAACTCAAAATGACCCGTTGGATTATACCTATATGAATACCATTTTGGATTATTTGACAGAAGACATTTTAACAATGTATGAAAATAACATCCAATTGCATTATGTGGAGTATGTGGAACGATATGTCAATGTTGTATGGAAAAGAAAAATGATTACAGAAAAGATACGCAAATTAGCAAAAACGAAAGCAGAAAGAGAAAGTCGTATTCGTAATTTGAACAGCGAATTACGAAAAATCAAAAACGATTTATTGAATGTAGAAAACGAAACCTTCCAATCTAAATCCTTTTATCATTCTTGGATATTGGAAACCAAAAAGAAGATTCTTCCTAACAAAACCAAATTCTTGAAAAACAGTATTTATTACGACATTAAATGTAGTCCATTTTCTTATTTACCTTGTATGATTACGATGATGAAACAAGTAGAAACAGAAGAACAAACCATCTATAATGTATTTCCTATGCGAACGGATATTATACCCAAATATATTCGTTTGGATACAACAACATTAGTGCATTTATTGATGAGAAAGGAACAAGGAAATAAAAGCGATTATACAACGGAAGGTAATTTGAAGAGAAATGAAGATAAGATTTGGAGATTTTTCTTTCGCACCGAACGCAAATTGTTTTCTAAAAATGGGTATTCGTTCCATCATATGATTTCTACCGATGGTTTTACAGTGAGTATTCTTTTTTTACGAAAAGATTTGGTTGGAAAGAAATTACCAAATATGCGTATGAAAGAAAATAAGGAATTGTATATTGATGAATTGGAAGATACCATAGAATTACAAAATAAGAAAATAATCGGGATTGATGCTGGGAAATGCGACCTGATTTATTGTGTTGATGGTTCTTGTAAAGAATCCAATACATTTCGTTATTCACAAGACCAACGAAGAAAAGAAACCAGAAACAAACATTATAGAAACATACGATTGGGAATGAAATACAATAAAATCCAAGAAAAGACAATCATTGAGTATGAGACAGAACTGTCCAATTATAACCGTAAAACACTCAATGTATCCAAATTTCAAGAATATCTAACAGCAAAGAACAGAATAAATCATATACTATTTGAGTTCTATAGCAAACGGATATTTCGTAAATTGAAATTTGGTAGTTATATCAATACCAAGAAAAGCGAACAAAAAATGATACAGAATTTCAAAAACAAATTTGGTAATCCTGAAGATGTAGTTATTTGTATAGGGGATTGGGAACAACGGCGACAAATGAAATACAAAGAACCAACGATAGGAATTGGAATGCGAACCTTATTTCGTAATAATGGTTACAAAGTGTATTTGGTGGATGAATTTAGAAGCAGTTGCCGTTGTTCCAATTGTAATGGGGGTGTATGTGAGAAATTCAGGGTGAGAAAACATCCAAATAAGGATGAATTACGGTTAATTCACGGGCTATTACGCTGTCAGAGCGGTTGTGGGCTGTGGAATAGAGACCGTAATGGTGCATCCAATATCTACAAGATAGCATACCAAGCAATACAAAAGTTAGAAAGACCAACTTATCTATGTAGAGAAACAAGTAATCAGGCACTTAAACCGAGTTGCCATAAAAAGAAATCTACACGGTCTGCAACGACCAAACCTTGATTTTTTTAAATAGGATTTTGTCCCATTTTAAATCTTCAAGGGTGTAAAAAGAATAAATGCAACTTGTTGATATAATAGAAAACAACCTGTTTAGAACCGTAAATGAATTTTCTAATTCCTTTAGATTATTTTCATATTGAAAACGTACAGTTTTTAAAAATAAAAAAAAACATTGTCATGGAAAACAGTTTTTTTATTAAAATGATTTATACAGATGAAAATATTGTTATGAACGGAATTTATCTGGATATACCCCTGTTGTCGAATTATAATGGTCAATACAACTCTTCTTATTTCTTTTTTAATGTCTCAAATAAAGAAACAGAAAGTAGTCAAGTTTTAGCTAAACTTATTGAGATGGAAAACAATATTTTACAATACTTTCAATTTATAATCCCAACGACAAACAATAAAGACAATGATAAAAAAACACCTGTATTTTCTTTAAAAACCCAATTGGAAAAGGGATTTATAAAATGGGGTTATTCTAAAAAACCTTTTCCTAAACCACTCCAACACATCTGTTTAAAAATATCGGGTATATGGGAAAGCAGTAAAGAATACGGAATTAATTACAAGTTTTTACCTTACTAAAGAGCAACAGACAGACAGACAAACAACTTTTACCAATAAGTGTCACATTCTGAACAAATATAAACAAACTTCAAATCATCATCATCATATCTCATATATAATATGCGTGTTCCTTTGCATTTTTCATTCGGACAAACACCGTTTTCCATAACAGGTAATGTGGGGTCGTATTTAGTATATTTATTAATGATATGACTAAAATCAACCTGTTTACCTTTTAAGCGTGTTTCTGTATTTAATATCGAAACGGCTGTAATTGAATCATTTACATTTTCAACATTTCCGCAATAGCGACAGAAATAACACAACCTGTTGCTATCTTCTTCACTAATATTCAAATAAAACATATTGTTGCATTTATTACAGAATTTCATATTAATAGATGGTTTATATTTTATATATAAACCATATCTTTGTTCCTTTTAATTCAATTTTACACCCTTGATACACCGATAAATGAATTAAGGGCTCCTTTAGGTGCCAAACGAATCCAACAAATATAACTTGATATAATATATCAAGATGGCTCGTGAAAAAATGTCCCGCCGAAATGTTTCACGTTCAAAAAAGCAAAAAAAAGGATGTGGGTGCAACAGGAGTCTTCGGTTATGGGGTGGAAAACACAAAAAGAGAATCCGTTCAAGTAAAAAGTCGAGGAAAACTGTTTGTGGAGGAGGCGGTGAAGGATTTGTAATTCAAGAAACATTTCCTTATCAAAATTGTTCCAACGCAAATATTATCCCCTTTAATACATTAAATGGCGGTGATGTAGACCCAACATCTCCAGCCAATGTTATAGATACACGACAAACCAATCCATTCTAATTTTGAACGGGAATTTGGCTATGAAAAATAGAAAACACCCTGTTGGTAAAAAGGGCTAATTCCAAATTCTCTTCATGAACATTTCTTACGATGGTTATGTAATGACATAACCATTTAACTATTTCATACTTGTGTGTTTCATCCAATTCCATACAGGTTTTAATATATTGAAAAAAATAATCGAGAATGTCAACCACGGAATATCCATTTTGTAGAATGAAATACATGACTTGAATTGCCCCCCTTAAATCACCCTGTTTCAAAAGTACTAAATACATTTTAAAACTTTGAAAAATGCGTTCCAAGAAAAGAAACCGACACACTTCCAGCGTGATGGGTGGTCCATCACGGCCTTTAAAGACAACACATTTTTCCATACAATTCACCAACGACATGGGATTACCGCCGCTGTTTTCTATTAAAAAATCACAGATTGCTTCTCTATCTTGTTCAATAAAAATAACGCCATTAGTATTACATTTTTCTTCGACTAAAATGCGGGAAAAAAGGTTTTCTAAATGAAAACGTTTAGGCGGTTCGATTTCAAGAACAATCGTCCTAGATTGAATACCTTCAACAATTTTCTGAATATTTAAACAGGAATAAACAAAGAAAACAGTCCCGCCATATTTGTCCATATAATTACACATTACCTGTTGACATTGTGAATTAATCAAATCCAAATCATCAATGACTACCATTTTCTTCTTGTTCTTTACAACCAATTGTTGAGAACGCGATTGACAAAAAGACTTTAATTCATTTCGAAAAAAAGAAACACCCTGTTGTTCTTTAAGATTGTTTATAAAAATAACCTCTTTATCAGGAAAAGGTTCATCTTTTGACAATCCGTAATAACAACGAACCAATGCATAAATCAAGGACGTTTTCCCTGTATTAGATTCTCCATAAAACAACAGGTTGGTTTCATTGAGTTGAATTAAGGAATGTATAGTTTGTTTAAGACCATCCGGTATGAAAAAATCATTCAAATAATACGGCTTGTATTTTCTTGAAAATGTCGAAATCTCTTTTTTACGCAATATGTTTTCGTTTTCTTCAGTCATTATGTTTTTCTTTGTAAATATTTTTATACCCTTGAATATTTACTAAAATAATTTCTAATAATCACCGCCATAATAGTCTTGTGTTTTTTTTATTATATTTTCGCGTTTAGGTTCTAAACGTGGTTTACATCCCGGTCCCCAATAAAAAATACGGTGTTTATTATTGAAAGTTGTTTCATCGACCTCTTTATCTATACTATAAGAGTATTCTCCATATTTAGCCAACAGGTGGGTTGAATTAGTTGGAACACATAAATAATAATGTGGTCCATCCCAAGAACGCATGACTCCGTTTTTGTCGCGATATACTCCCCCTTCTAAATGAGTGAATTTAGGCAAACTCCTTCCAATTTCTTTTTCCAAAAGGGGAAACCATTCTTTTACATCTCCTACATTACTGTGTTGAGTCAATTCCAAAAAACTTACCATGATTTTATTCGAAACCTCCTGTTGTTCTATTCCCGACATTTACAATATTTACAGGTTTACAATTTATACCCTTTAACACAGAGTGTGCTAAATAATTTTTATATTTCATCATTTTCAATCAACACGGTTCGTTTTATGGATGGATTACATCTGGCTGATTTGGGTTGATATTGAAAACACTTGTCGTCATATTGAAATGTCTTGAGTGCGATTCGTTCTGTTGGAACGCCATAGAATTCCATGCAATTTTTGTCTTTGCAAATTTTTCGAAAAATGGTTGAAAGGCCCAAACCCAATATAATAGAAATAAGAACTCTCCCTGTTTCTGTATTTAGAAAACGTTTAATATTCATCAAAGACGTTTTATAATAGGGCTGTTTTTTATTAGATATACAACACGGGGATTTTATCAATATCTATCCAGGAAATCCCCTGTTGGTCTGTTGTCGGCGTGTATAAAAAATCGCTAAAATCATTCATTTGGTTCTCAGGTGTATGATTATGAACCGTTTTAGCAATCATTTTATATAATCGAAACTGTGGATATCGTTCTTGACCGTTTTTTTTATACAACACGCTATTACCCTTGTCATCTAAACACCAACGATGAACCATTTTTTGAAAGACATCCATTTTTTCAACAGGGGTTTTCTCTTCTGAATCTAAAACAAAATCATAAAGAGAACATCCTAAACGACACAGGTCGAAACTAGGGTTTTCTTCAATCCGTGGTTTATTCGGATTATAATAGGGTTCTGTATTGTATTGTGTATGGGCGTCACCTGTTGGTGAGAATCCATCGCTCATCATTTTTCGGTCTTGAAAACGATAGATACTTCGTCCGAAATCAATAATTTTCATAATCTTACCAAAAGTGGGAACGCGATAAGATTTTCCGAATAAACGGTAATACAGGTATTGTTCTTCTGTAAAGCAGTAAACAATGTTGTTGGTATGTAAATCATTGTGTGTAAAAGAATATGCCTTTTGATATGCAGCAAGTGTAGCTACGATTTGAAACATGAATGCCATACATACATCACTGTGTAATTCTTCCTGTATGAATATAGAGTCTAATGTTCCTTCACATTTTTCTAAACAAATTAATTGAACCGGGTAGTTTTTGATGACGGCCATCATCTTTTCGTTCTCATTCTCATCTTCGTCCTCGTCTTCATCCTCATCCTCGTCTTCATCCTCGTCTTCATCCTCATCCTCGTCTTCATCCTCGTCTTCATCCTCATATTCGTCTTCATCCTCGTCTTCATCCTCGTCTTTGATTTCTTCAATAATTTCCTCATTATCGTCTTTAACTTTTTCCTTGTCATCATTTTCAAAGCTCATTATTTCAAGTTCATCGTCATCGCAAAAATTGTATCCAGACGTGTTTATATCTTCTTCATCATAATCAACAGGTTCTTTTTCGTATTCTAAAACCATTTCTTCAGATGAATTTTCAAAGGAAACATTTTCATAATCATCCCCTGTTTCTTCTAAAAGAACGACTTGAGACAACGCATCTTCATCGGTGGGAATATCTTCTAAACGAATGCGATGTTTTACACCACGGCTATTATTTCCACCCCCGCCTATATTGTGTAGTTGTTGCAACAGGGTGTAATCAGAACAAATGATTTCGCAAGAATTTATTTTTCTTTGAAACTCTTGGAAATCGCTCAAATATTCATAATCATCAATAATGTCAATACTAAACCCCTGTTGAACACCAGAAAAACTACCGTAGAAATCAATCGCATTTTTTAAATCATATTCATGCAAAAGTTTCGAAGTTAGAAAACAAAAGAACGAATCCACATATGAAGCATTATTTAAATCCATGTATTTAGTTGGATGAACTGGATAATCATCTTCAAAACACATCTGTTTGTCCATTTCAGGTTTTCCCTCGTATTTTCCAGTCATATAGCGCATTGGGTCTAAAAGTGGTGAAAATTTAATATAAACTGAACGTTCTCTATAATTCGATTCTGTGTTGGTTTCCTTAATCAAATCTAGATTGATTATTTCATATTTTGTTTTCAATGTTGTTTTGGGATTCTGCATATCCTTTTGTGAAAGAAATGAACGAAAAAGAGGATTAAAAGTTTTTAAATGTTCAACAGGGGATGACAATGGAATTGACTGAATGTGATTTATATCTGGTTCATACCCTTCCATTTTTGTTTTTTCCTAAATTAGAGTTGTTTTGGGAAAAAAATAATATAGAAGAACGCATATTATACATATAAATATGGATTACGATAAATACGAAAGACCCGAAAGAAAAACTGCATCATTTGAAATACAACAGGTGCAACCGGTATGGTTAGAATACATTGTGGAGATATTACAAGACACAAGAAAACAATTACAGAGTATTGAAAATAATATTCAAGAAATTAGAGAATATATTCAAGAAATTAGAGAAATAATAGAGGGTGTTCAAAAAATACAGGATGTCAAAACATAAATTACATTTACGGAGAAATGAACCAAACTACAGATGTTTAGTATTCATCAGTGTAGTTCTCCGTTTACATTAATAGTCGGCATTCCAGTGTTTGACATTCCATTTACTAAATTTAAGTTTGCATTTTGTAATTGAGTGTTGGTTGGACTATTTGTAAACTGGTAATTGGAATACTGATGTGGTTGATAAGTCGGTCGTGTTGTATTCGTATTAATAGTCGTAGTGTCGTCATTATTTTCAATTCTACGACGATGTCGTTCGAGTGCTTCAATATCTTCCATTACAATGTCTCTTTGAATATGGACACCACAACAGTCAACAGAAGAACAGCGTAATTTGTAACAATATCTAACACATAGACCAGCAAAGGCAAAAGTCATGCTTACGAAGCTTAGCCAAAATATTTCAGTATCAACGTCCATTCTTTTAGGGTGTTTTAAAATTATTGGGTTTATTTTATCATACCGAATGTAAAATAAAACTTTTCAACGATGAATAAAAATAGCGAATTGATGGTTGGATATTAAATGTTCACCTGCTTCATCGTTATAAAAATAATTGTCTCGATTAAATTGATATAAACTAGTTTCCTCTAAATTAGTTAATGAATCAAAAATTACAACACCATTATGTAAACAATACAATTGTAATTGAGATTCTGCATCACACCAACATGTAAATTTCTCCTGTTGTTTTAGAGTATGTGGTCCTATAGTTCCGTATAAACTACCGACTCTGGATACAATTTCTGCTGTTATGCGAGGCATAATATAAAATACATTTCTTCGGATAGAAAATATCCATTTGTCCTCGTGTCTCAAAACGTCGTTTTCTGGTATAATTTCATTTTTTTCCTTTATATAATTGTTTCTTTCAACAGAAAGCCAATTCATAAGCCCTTCTTGCGTTTTTTCTGTCTTATGTAAAAGGGATAAATCCAAGGGTATTGCAACAACAACGTCAGTTCTTAAACGAATTATATAATCATATGTAATACCCTTACTTACTTCGTATTTAACCATTTCCTCCCAACAATTACCGAATTGTACATACTCTATTACTGAACCACTTGTTTTCAAATAATTATTCCAAAATTCATTAAGATTTATATTATCAACTTGTTTATTAATCCATGTTTTAAATTCTGGATTGTTAATATCAAAAAATTTGATGTGGCGTATTACGGTATTTCCAGTAGAGTCAATATAACATTTAATTAATTTTTCAATAATTATAATTTCATTATATTGTGTGTCGTTTTGTATACATGCAAAAATGTCAATCTTAACTTCAGGGTCTCTTTGAGTAATAAGATTCTTCATGTTATATTTCATAGTTTTTTCAAATGTTCTTAAACACCCTGTATAGAAAATAGCTGTTCTCATAATGTTTTTATTTAGATATTTAATGCCGTCTTTTTATATTATTTACACAAATCGGTGTAATTGAACCTTTTCACAAATGCTGTATATAAAATCTGTATTTTATGTTATAGAACCAATACACTATAAAATGTTTTACCAATATTTAGCCGAATATTTAGGCAGTGTGACAATTGTTTATGTTATGTTGGCAACACATAATGTTGTTGCGTTCTGTGGAGCATATATTCTTTTATTGATTTTAACCGTTCATCTTTCTGGTGGTTTCTTCAATCCAATGATTACACTTGTAATTGCAATGATGAACCAAATTTCCAGAGAAGAAATGCTTTTTTATGTATTGGCGCAAGTATTAGGAGGAATTACCGCTTTAACGATTTACAAAAAGTATGGTTCATTTTCAAGATTACACCCTTGAAAATATCCTGTTTCTGAAGGTAAAATATGTGTATATTATATAAATCATGTTTTCTTTTCTTTTTTCTAAATCTCGCAAAACTTCATTTAGAAAAAAAAGTCCATTAAGAAAAAAAACTCATAAAAAATACAAAAAACACGGCGGATATTCAAAAAGTTCAAACAAAAAACATAAAGAAGATTAATCTAAAACACGAAACAGAATATATAATCCAACAATTGTTAGAGAACCTAAATACAATCTAACCAAAAAGTCGGGTTGTTGCTGATACAGTATTGGGTCCAATTCCAAATCACTGTCTTCATTTTTACTGTTTAAAATAGTAAGAGGAAAGGGAGAAACATAGCTTTGATAATATTCATCATTATCGAAAATAGGGGCAACAGGGTTGTTCATTTTGTTTTGTTAATATTATCAAATATTATATTGATTTTTACAATTCAAGTTATCGGTCCTTTATAAATAAGAAAGACGACAAAACGTTTTTATTTTTGGACTCATTTTCTTTAATCTTCTGTTGAGAAAGTTCATATAGATTGGCCCATTTTTCTTTAGAAGCAATTTCATTTTGGGACAACAGGGATTCTGCTTTATGTTTTTCCATTGGTGATAAATCTATACATTCTCTCTCTTGTAAATAACGTTCTATAGTTTCTGGACGTTTTTCAACAGATACAGATGGCATAATGACTTGGTCTTTATGAACTCGGCGAATGTCGTCGTATTTTAATTTGCTAAAGGTGTCACTTGCAATATATTCCGTTTCTGTTGTATCTTTTACATCTTCGTAATAATCACCAGCATAACTACATGTTGTTAAAGGCCTGACTCCTTGATACATAATAACACCCTGTTGTTGTGTATTCTTTCTAATATTGTCGAATACATTGTGAATATCTTTTGCGTTTTTTACAACAGGTGTTTTTTCTAAACCCTCTGGTGATTCGTCTTTTGAGAACCACTCATACCTTTGCTGTTGTTTTTCGATTTTTTCCTTGTCAACAGCTACTGTTTCAAAAATACGGTTGAATCTGGATATAAATCTTTTGTTCATTTTCGGGGCAACAAATGACGAGGGGTTTACATCTTCTAATGACACATATTCGGGGTTTTCGTCAGGAATTACCTGTCTCGTTTTAATTGTTTCAATATAGTATTTTAGAACAATTTCGTATGCTTCCCTGTAAAAATTAAAATAATCCGGAGGCAATCTAGACTTGTCTGGATGCATCATTAGAGTTTTACGACGAGCATTAATGATTCCTTCCTCTTTTATATCCTTTGTTAGTCCAAAAAGGTTCAACAGCTCCGACAGGGTATAGTCTTGAATATTTAAATTTAGTTCTTCCATAAGTAAAGTAGTATATAATATAACAGGAGTGTTTATATTGTATACACCCTTGAAATAAATGGTGTAAAAACACCCAAAGAGAACCTGTTATATCCAATATATCCAAATAAAATGCCAACTTCCCCTTTACTACAGGCTTTTTTACAACCAGATAACCAAACCCTGTTGTGGTCAATCATTTCAAAACACGCGCTTTTTAATTCGGTTCTAACAGAACCAGAACTTTGGTTTCAATCTATTCTAGAAATGTTTTTTACACAAACAGGGGGTGAACATCCGAATAATGATGCCGATAATTCTTTATACGTTCAATTGAAAACTCTTAATCAGAAAACTCTGTTGTATATGGTTCAGGACCTTCAAAAACGCGGGTCATCATTTTCTAGAAACCAACTGTTGATTAAGCCCGAATCTATTTCCGGAATTATTGAAAAAGAAACGAAAATGATTTTCGCGGTTGATAAAGATGAGCCGATTAAAAATCTCGATGAAATGATTTTAGAACAACAACAGTTTCGTGAAAAACAGGATTATATTTTTCCAACACAACAACAGGATGTTGTCTGCGAAAAACCCGTATAAAAACAACCTGTTGTATATTATTAACAGAAAATAGATGTCTTCCTTTACTGAACCAATGGTTAATACAGAAATTCTTAATCCAGTCGAAAGTATAAATTCTGTACCATTAAATCGTAATCAGACAAAACAAGACTCTGTTTCATTCCATGACGATACTGATATGTTTGTATTAAAACGTAATGGGAAAATGGAAATCATGAGTTTCGATAAAATTATGAAACGTATTAAAAAATGCGGGGAGGATGTCGGTATTCATTTGAATTATGCTTCTTTAGCGATGAAAGTCATTGACCAATTATACAATCGTATTCCTACAACACAGATTGACGAATTAACAGCTGAACAGTGTTATTCGATGTCTTGTATTCACCCGGATTATGCAGTTTTAGCAAGTCGTATTATTCATTCCAATCACCATGGAAATACTTTAGACAGTTTTTCAGCTACGATGACACTCTTGTATAGATATATAGACAAAAATGGAGTATCATGTCCCCTAATTTCCGAAGCCCTGTATAAAATCGTGAAAAAGAATAAAAAAGAGTTGGATGCCATGTGTGATTATTCGAGGGATTATTTAATTGACTATTTTGGTTTTAAAACACTGGAAAAATCCTATTTGATGAGTATTAATCGCAAAGTTGTAGAACGTATTCAACACATGTGGTTACGTGTAAGTTTAGGTATTCATGGACAAAATATGGAAAGGGTTCAAGAAACATACTTCTACATGTCGCAAAAATATTTTATTCACGCAACACCAACCCTGTTTAATTCAGGGACACCTCACCCCCAGCTTTCCTCGTGTTTTTTGTTGGGTATGGAATCAGACTCTATTGAAGGAATTTTTAATACACTGGGTGACTGTGCTCGAATTTCAAAATGGGGGGGTGGTATCGGTCTTCACATTCACAATGTTCGAGCAAAAGGGTCGCACATACGTGGTACTAATGGATGCTCTAACGGCATTGTCCCGATGCTACGCGTTTTTAATAACACGGCTAAATACGTTGACCAATGTGTTGTTCCTGAAACTGTTATTTATACAACACAAGGTCCTCAAAGAATAGAGGCTTGTCAATCTGGGTTTACACGTGTTTTCGGTGCTACTGGAGAGGCTGAAGTTATTGAGAATGTTCTTGAACATAATTATGAAGGCGAACTGTTGGAAATTCACACGGAGTTTGAGCATAAACCTTTAAAAATTACACCAGAACATCCCATTTCGGTTCTTTCTTATTACACACCTTCTGTTTTGACACCCGATAATGTAAAAAGCCATCTAAAATGGATGGAAGCGGGAAAGATTCAAGTGGGTGATTGGCTGGTTTATAATATCCCAACGTTTTACAATGACATATCAAGCATAACTGAAGACGACTGTTATATTGCAGGACTTATTATAGGTAGCGGTTCTCTTTACAATTACAATATGAATATGGATTTTTTTTCATTAAATAATGGCAGTATTAGTGATTTAACCACCGGAGAACAAGTCGAAAATTTTATTAAACAATATTTTGAAGAGAGAATGGTATCTTTTAAAATATACTCTTCATTTATATATTGGAGACGAGAGGTACATCTTCCATTTCGTTATTCCGACTTTTACGACCAACATGGGACAAAACGTTTAAGTGGAAAATGGCTAAATCTACCTGTTTCTAAAAGTAAATATATTTTAAAAGGGATTATTCATAGTTGTGGTGGAACATTTAATCAAGGTAAAATAACGTTAAAGACCAGTATATTTGAGAGTATTGCAGAGGATATTCGGTTCTTGTGTTTGAAACAGGGTATTTTGACAGAAACGGTTAAAAACGAGACAACAATGGGCGGTCGAGTGTCTTTTCATTTGACTTTTGAATTAAATAAACTGTTTGACTTGGACTTGGAGTTACTAACCGATGAAGAACCGGAAAAACGAAGAATAGGAGATTATTTATTATCAAGAGTGACATCTATAATTTCAAGTGAATATAATGGAGTACTATATGATTTGCAAATGACAAATGAACACAATTACCTGTTGCATAATGGATTGGTTCATAATGGCGGGGGGAAACGTAATGGGTCCTTTGCCATTTATTTAGAAACATGGCATGCAGATATTGAAATGTTTTTACAGATGAAGAAGAACCATGGTGAAGAAGAATTAAAAGCACGAGATTTATTTTATGCCCTGTGGATAAGCGATTTGTTTATGGAGCGTATGCACAGCAACGGAAAATGGACACTCATGTGTCCGGATGAATGCCCTGGATTATCCGAAGTATGGGGCGATGATTTCCGCACCCTCTATGAGAAATACGAAAAAGAAGGAAAGGGTAGAAAAGAAATGAATGCTCGGGATTTATGGATACAAATCTTGGATGCGCAGATGGAAACTGGAACACCCTACCTGTTATATAAAGATTCGGCCAATCGCAAATCCAATCAACAGAATCTAGGGACTATTAAATCTTCTAATTTATGCTGTGAAGTTATTCAGTATTCAAGTAGCGAAGAATCGGCTGTTTGTAATTTATCAAGTATTGCTTTACCGTCATTTTTAGTAAAAGACCAAGACAATAACTACGTGTTTGATTATGAACAATTGCATAAAGTAGCTTCTATTGTAACATATAATTTAAATTCAGTTATCGACAACAGTTATTATCCTACTCAGAAATCCAAAAAGAGTAATATGAAAACACGTCCTATTGGCATTGGAGTTCAAGGATTAGCAGACCTGTTTATGATGCTGGGATTGCCATTTGATAGCAATGAAGCACGATTAATTAATAGACGTATATTTGAAACAATTTATCATGGGGCTTTAGAACAATCCTGTTTAATGGCTAAAGAAAATGCACCATATGAGAGTTTTCAAGGGTCACCTGCATCCAAAGGTATTTTACAATTTGACATGTGGAATGTGGTTCCTGAATTTGGCCGATACGACTGGAATAAAATGAAACAGGATATTCAGGAATATGGTCTCAGAAATTCCCTGTTATTAGCCCCTATGCCTACGGCATCGACTTCTCAGATACTAGGATTCAATGAATGTTTTGAACCCATAACCAGCAATATTTATAGTAGAGGAACCATTGCTGGACAATTCCTGTTGGCAAACAAGTATTTAATGCGCGATTTAATAAATCATGGATTATGGAATGAAAATGTCAAAAAAAACATTATCGCTAACAATGGGTCTATACAACAGATTGAGTTGATACCGCCGGAAATTCGCCAGATTTATCGAACTGTATGGGAAATTCCGATGAAGAGTCTTATTGACATGTCTGCAGAAAGAGGGGCATATATATGTCAAAGTCAGAGTTTGAATTTATGGGTTGAGGACCCTAATTATAAAACACTTACGGCGATGCATTATTACGGATGGAAACAGGGTTTAAAAACAGGGATTTATTATCTGCGTCGTCGTGGAAAACATCAGGCGCAGAAATTTACGATTGAACCTGAATTATTAGGAACTGGACAAAGAACTCGCAGTTCAAGTATAGTAGATGATGAAGACAATAACATTTGTGAAATGTGTTCTGCATAGAAATGATTTACATATAATTTAACATCAGGATATACGACTGTTGTTAAATGTTACTTTTTTCATAGTTACACAGTTTACACCCTTGAAGATTTACACCCTTGAAGATTTAAATCGGCTCCTAAAGGAGCCCTTTAATTCATTCAATGGGATTACTGTTACCGATAAATGAATTAATTGTACCACAGCCCTTGGCTGTGTGTACCATTTTAAATCTTCATCGGTGTAAATCGGCTCCTTTAGGAGCCCTTTAATTCATTCAATGGGATTACTGTTACCGATAAATGAATTAATTGTACCACAGCCCTTGGCTGTGTGTACCATTTTAAATCTTCATCGGTGTAAATCGGCTCCTTTAGGAGCCCTTTAATTCATTCAATGGGATTACTGTTACCGATAAATGAATTAATTGTACCACAGCC
>Ga0209188_1001124_pt1 | contig 22653 bp, 16 predicted proteins | sample C_130625_EF_Meta_FD_187307 | JGI IMG/M metagenome (GOLD analysis project Ga0209188, IMG submission 187307) | Freshwater microbial communities from Lake Croche, Canada to study carbon cycling - C_130625_EF_MetaG (SPAdes) (version 2) | ecosystem: Environmental > Aquatic > Freshwater > Lake... | reverse complement strand
CCGATCTGAAAACGTTCCACCGGCACGGCGTCTACGGCACGAGCGTGATCACGCTTGTCACCGTGCAGAACACGCGAACAGTTTCGGCCGTCGAAATCCTTCGCCCTGCCCTCGTCGTCGCCCAACTCGAGGCCGTTCTCTCGGACATCCCCCCGGCCGCCGCCAAAACCGGCGCTCTCGGCGATGCTGCTGTGATCGCCGCGGTGGCGGCGCGGCTCCGTGGGACCACGTTCCCGCTCGTTGTCGATCCGGTGATGGTGAGCAAGCACGGCGCGGCGCTGATCACCGACGACGCGGTGCAGACGCTCGTCAGCGACCTCCTGCCCCGCGCCACGCTCGTCACCCCAAATCTCGCCGAGGCCGAGCGGCTGGCCGGATTTCCCGTCGCCGACGTCGCGGCGATGGAGCGGGCCGCACGGGCGATCGCTGCCCTCGGCCCCCCTCACGTGCTTGTCAAGGGAGGCCATCTCGACGGCGCCGCGGTCGATCTGCTCTGGTCGGAAGGCCGTGTGACGACCTTCTCGGCGGCTCGCATCGACACCCGCCACACCCACGGCACCGGCTGCACCCTCTCGGCGGCGATCACGGCGCGGCTGGCGGCGGGTGAGGCCGTCGCCTTGGCGGTGGCGGGCGGCTGCCGGTTTATCCGCACCGCGATCGCCGGCGCCCCCGGCTTGGGTGGCGGCTGCGGCCCCGTCGATCACTTCGCCGATCCGGGCTGACGGTTCCCTTCATCGGAGTCGATCCATGGCCTTCAAACGTCTGATCGCGGCGGATTGATCAAGAACATCGTCCCTGGTCGAGGAGGCCTGACTGACTCGGGTGTCTTGCGTCCCCGTCGACCGCCGGCTGATTGTGGTCGATCGCCATGAACCGTTTCGAGCCCCTGCCGTGGCGGGTGTTGGCCGGGGCAGATACCATGGTGGTAATCCGGACATGGCTCCGGACGTTTTAGCGATATCTGGAGTCAGTCGGTGAGCTGCGGCGGTGACAGACCATGGGAAAGGAGGGTGGCGATGATACGCGATGACATACGTCGGATCTCGCTTCCCTCCCGTAGCTCAGTGGCAGAGCGTCGGCCTTATAAGCCGGTGGTCGCTGGTTCGATTCCCGCCGGGAGGATTTTGCCGGCGGCGGTGCGGCGCCTGCGGCTCGTCAGTTGTGCCAGGGCTTGGCGGGCCTGTGCTTGATGCGGAGCGAGGCGGCGAGGTTCGCATCGGCGACGAGCGTGGTGGCGCGTTGCCAGAGGCTGTGCTGGTCGCCGAACACGAGGTCACTCGTGGCCGGGGCGATCCCCCAGTCACCGGCCGCCACCTCCGATTCGAGCTGCCCGGCGCCCCAGCCGGAATAGCCAGCGAAGACCAGAAGCGGCGCATGCTCGTCGCGGACGAGCGTGATGACGAGTTTCTTGCGCATGGCAAGGAACACCCCCGGCACGATGTCGCGCTCGGTCATCGCCTGAACCCCATGGAGCGCGAGCAGGGGGCCCTCGAGCGGGCCGCCGTTCATCACCGCAAGGTCTGAGGGACACGGTCCATGCGCTTCCTCGTCCCAGATCGAATCGAGGCGTTCAGCGCCCGGGCGATTGAGTACGAGGCCGAGGGCGCCGCCCCGATCGTGCTCGACGAGGAGGACCACCGTCCGGGCAAAGTTCGGGTCGTTCAGTTTCGCCGCAGCGACGAGCAGATGTCCGGCGAGCGAACCCATCAAAGCCTCGTTGAGGACGGTTCAGGCGGAGAGGGTGACAACAATCCGCATGTCGGGACGAGGGCGGGGTGTCGATCCAGGTGGCATCGGATCGACCGACTCTAGCGGCGTCATTCTACCGGCCGTTGGGACCCGGGGGGGATCTCGATTCCGGACGCCTCCGGCGGCCAGTTCGCCGCCACACCAGGGATGCGGAAGGATGGAGCGATCCGAGGGGTGGAACGTACACTTTTCCAGGCGGTCGCCGCGGCCTGGCCAGCCAGGGCCCCGCGGTGGCCCGGCACCATCACCGTGACCTCATCGAGGACCGAACCTTGGCAGTAGACGGACGTCTCCCCACCACCGGCAGCCTGGCATCGAGGCTCGGCACACTCGACTTCGATCATGGCTATCCCACAGCAGCCACCATCGAGAAGCTCTTTGATGACCTCGACTTCCAGCGGGCCTGCCAGGGCTATCTCTGGGCCCTCCCGCTGATGGCGATGCGGCAGTGGCAGAGCGAGCACCTCACGAAGTTCGGGGCACGGAAGCTCGACTATGTCGACTATCTCACGTTCCAGGACAAACGCGGCCTCCTCACTGCCAACGCCACCACCCCCTACATCATGGCCTTCCCGAACCTGAAGGAATCGGGACCGCTCGTCCTGGAGATTCCAGCCGGGCCGACGGCGGGGGGCTGCACCGACTTCTGGCAGCGGCCGATCACCGATTCGGGGCAGACCGGCCCCGACAAGGGAGCGGGGGGAAAGTATCTGATCCTCGGGCCCGACGACGCCGAGATGAAGCCCGAAGGTTACTTCGTGTTCCGCTCCCCGACAGTGAACATCTTCTCGGCTCACCGAGTTCTCGACCCTGATCCGGCGAGGGCCAAGGCGCTGATCGAGGGCCTGCGGATTTATCCGTATGCACAACGCGACAACCCTGCCGCCACGCGCCATGTGTCCCCAGCCGGGCGGACGTGGAGCGGCGAGCAGCCACGGGGGATTGCCTACTGGGAGTGCCTCGCCGGCATCATCCAGGAGGAGCCTGTCCACGAGCGCGATCGGATCATGATGGGAATGCTTCAGCCGCTCGGGATCGAGAAGGGGAAGCCATTCGCACCGAGCCCGAGGCAGCAGAAGCTCCTTGTCGATGCCGCCATGACCGGCGAGGCGATGGCCCGGGCGATCGCCTATCAGAAGCGGTTTGAAGGCGCGACGATCTGGCCGGAGCGGGCATGGGAAAAATCGTTGATGCTCGCGGAGGCGAATCAGGAGGCCCCGCACCACACGCAAATCGACGAGCGAACGAGCTGGTTCTACGAAGCGGTCGGTGTCTCTGTGGGGATGATGGGGCGGGCCGTCGGCGTCGGGCAGGTCTATCTCGAGGCCGCGAAGGACCATGCCGGCCAGTGGCTCGACGGCGGCAAGACCTATCGTCTCACCGTGCCGAAGGATGTGCCCGTCGCGCAGTTTTGGTCGATCACCGTCTATGACAACGAGACGCGCTGCTTCGTCGATACTGGCGTCCAGCCCGACCGGTCATCGCGCGATTCGATCGTCTCAAACCCTGACGGCTCGGTCGACCTCTTCTTCGGCCCGGCAGTCCCCGCCGGCAAACCGGCGAGCAATTGGATCGAGACGCTTCCCGGGAAGGGCTGGTTTAGCTACTTCCGGCTCTACGGGCCGACGGCCACCTTCTTCGACCGGTCCTGGGTCCTCGGCGACTTCGAGCCGGTCGGATGAGAAGCGGACGATGGAGCGTCGCTCGATCGCGACTCATGACCGAGCAGCCAAGCCTTGGCGTCGGTACCAGCCGCGAAGCCGGTGAGGGAGCCGTCGGCACCGATGACGCGGTGGCAGGGAATGATGATCGGAATCGGATTGCGCCCATTGGCCGCACCGACCGCGCGCGCCTTACGGGAATCGCCGAGCCTCCGGGCCTGCTCGCCGTAGCTGATCGTCTCGCCGAACGGGATCCCCCGGAGCACTTCCCACGCGGCACGCTGGAATGGCGTGCCGCGTGGATCGAGGGGGAGATCGAACGTCGTTCGCGCGCCGGCAAAGTATTCTCCGAGCTGGTCGGCAGCGGCGCGGAGGATCGCGGCGGGCTCGGCCAGAGAGGGGAGCGGCGCCGGGGCTGATGCCCCTGGCACCGCGAGTTCGACCAGCGTTTCCCCAGGCCAGCGCACGGCCCGTAAACCCGACGCCGAGGCGATCAGCGTCAACTCCCCGACGGGGGTGGCGAGATTCATGAGCTCGAGTTCGGCAGGGGGAGGCATGACGCTGCGGACTCCAAAGGACCGATCGCCCTGCCCACTCGACCGCTCGGTTCAGGCCGGCGCGTTCACCGGATGCATCCGGACCGTGAGTTCGTCGTAGCCGAGCGTGCGGTCGTAAGCGGCGGTCTTCTCCACCCGGTCGCGCTGCGAGACCAAGTCGATCCGCTCCACCCGCCGGCAGAGGGCGGCGAGGAGCGACTTCATCACGGTCCGGGAGTGGGCGGCGCCCAGGCAGAGGTGAGCCCCGAAACCGAACGAGACGTGCGGGTTGGGACGCCGGTCGAGCCGGATGGCGAGCGGTTCGTCGAACACCGTGCCATCGAGATTGGCCGAGGCCCAGCCGAGGGAGACCCGTCCCCCCGGCTCGACAGCGATCCCGTCGACCTCGGTGGCAACTGGGCAGACGCGGCCGATGTGTGTCAGCGGCATGAACACCCGGAAAAACTCTTCCGCGGCATGGATGATCCGATCGGGATCGCCGCGGAGGAAGGCAAAGTCGTCCGGCGTGCCCGCAAGGTGGCCGATCGCGCAGGCGATCGAGTGGATGATCGTGTCGCGGCCGCCGGCAAAGGCGAGATTGGCGAAGCCGAGCATCTCGGCGCGGTCGAGCGGCCGGCCGCGGAAGCTCGCCTTCGTGAGGAGGCTGAAGAAGTCGTCGCCCGGAGAAGCCTCGGCCCGATCGAAGCGTTCGTTGAGGTAGTCCTCGAGTTGACGGGCTTTGGCGAGGCCGTCGTTGCCGTGGAAGACATGGACTCCCCAGCCGATCCAAATGTCGGCTTCCGACTCCGGCATGTCGAGGAGGACGGTGAGCGCCAGCGACTGGAGCGGCAGGGCGAACCCCTCGACGATCTCGGTCGTGTCGCGCGCGAGCGCCTCGTCGAGGAGGCGGGCGACGATCCTGTCGATGCGGGCAACGAAGGCCGGCTGCTTGGCCCGGAGGAAGAAGGGCTCGACGAGCCGGCGGTAGTCGGTGTGGTCGGGGGGATCGAGTTCGATCGGCAGCTGGCGGACGCTGCGGAGCTGCTCCTCCGACGGAATCGGCACCCGGAACGGGGCGTCGGAGCTGAAGGTCTGCCAGTCCTTCGCAGCCCGGCGAACCTCCTCGTGGCGGAGGATCATCGGGATCTCGTCCCCCTGAAACGGACAGCGGAGCACGCCGTCGGTCTCGCGGGCCTTGCGGAATGGATCGTCGATAGAGGTCATGAGCGGGCGTCAGCAGCGGTGGGCTGACGGAGGGTGGCGCGAGTTACCCGGCTAGGATTCGAACCTAGACAAAGGGAACCAAAATCCCTTGTGCTACCGTTACACCACCGGGTAGTGGGCGTGCGAATCATACCCCATCACGGGAGCGGGAGGGATGGGCGTCAGGCGGATCCCGGCTCCGCCGGGGGGACCGGCTCGGAGCCCCCCCTGGCGAGCTTGTTGGTGACGGCAAAGGAGAGCTGCTCCAACTCGATCGCCAGGTCGACCGCCACCGTCTGGACGTGGGGGGGGAGGGTGAGGGTGACCGGGGCGAAGTTGACGATCCCCTCGATCCCCGCCGCGACCATCCGCTCGGCGACCTCCTGAGCCCGCTCCGCTGGGACGACGATCATCCCCAGCCGGATTCCATTCTCCCGGACGACCTGCGGCAGATCGTCGATGTGGTGAACGACGAGCCCCCGCACCGTCCCGCCGACTTTCGCCGCATCGGCGTCGAAGGCGGCTTCGATCGTGAAGTTCTGCCGCCCGAAGCCGCGGTAGCCGAGGAGCGCCTGGCCGAGGTTGCCCACCCCGACCATCACCACCGGCCAGCGGTGGTTGGTGCCGAGAATGTCGCGCATGGCGTGGATGAGTTCATCGCAGCGGTAGCCGACACCGGGGTAGCCGAACTGCCCGAAGAAGCCCAGATCCTTGCGCACCTGGGCGTCGCTGAAGCCGAGCAGGGCGCCGAGTTGGCTCGACGAGATCGTCTGCTGCCCAGCCCCTTGGAGCCGCTGGAGCTCACGGAGGTAGAGGCTCAGCCGGCTGACAACGACCTTCGGGACCGAATGGTCGGACGGGAGGTCGCCGGACGTGACTCGCGAGTCGGGCATGGGGCGTCGACGCCGTGAAGTGGGACGGTCCGCGAGAAAACTGTACCCCCCAAACCAGCGTCCCCGCAACGCGACCCCCCCGCGGGGGCCCAGGATCGGCTGCAAACCGTTGCCGGCCATGGTCATCCGCGTGGACGGAAGGCATCGAACCGGGGGGTACCGGGGCGACCCGAGCCGTTGGTTCGGTGAATCTGTAACGGATGTAGCGGCGCTGGTGGTCTGGAAAAGCAAGATCGACTGCGTTGATTGGTCAACCTGCGGGGGATTTGTGGTCGATGGTTGAAGAGCGTGGGAAACCCTGCCCCCACGCCCACCCAAGAGTTTCGTTCCCCTTTTTCAGGAGTCGCCCCGTGAGGGGCGGCATGCATGAAGACCACGTGGCTGAGTTGGCTGCTGGCTGTCGCCTGGATCGTGTCCCCGGTGCTCCGCGCCGACGACGCGATCGGGCTGGCCGGTGAGGACTGTCCCGACGCCGCGCAGAGCGTCCTGGCCGGCGATGCCGGTCAGGCCCCTGACGTCGGCGATTCGGCGGACGGTCGGATCGTCGAGGATGGTTTTGTCGACGGGGGCTCTGGGCCCTGCGGCCCGACCCGAACGGTGCGCGAGACCGTCTGGGAGCGCCAGGAAATCACCTGCTACAAGACGATGTGCGAACGCATCGTCGAGCAGAAAGAGATCGACTGCGTCCGCTACGAGACGGAGCGATCCTTCAAGGACGTCGAGTACACCGTCACCAAGCCGGTGTGGGAGACCCGCTCGAAGATCGTCAACTACACCGTCTCCAAGCCGGTGTGGGAGACCGTCACGAAGGAGATCCCGTACACCGTCTGCAAGCCGGTGTACGAGACCCGTGAGCAGACCTACACCGTCTGCAAGCCGGTCTACGAGACGATGACGAAGGAGATTCCGTACACGGTCTGCAAGCCGGTCTATGAGACGCTGACGAAGGAGATCCCGTACACGGTCTGCAAGCCGGTGTACGAGACTCGCGAGCAGACCTACACGATCTGCAAGCCGGTCTACGAGACGATGACGAAGGAGATCCCGTACACGGTCTGCCGGCCGGTGTACGAGACCCGCGAGCAGACCTACACCGTCTGCAAGCCGGTTTACGAGACGATGACCAAGGAGATCCCGTACACGGTTTGCCGGCCGGTGTACGAGACCCGCGAGCAGGCCTACACCGTCTGCAAGCCGGTTTACGAGACGATGACGAAGGAGATCCCGTACACGGTCTGCCGGCCGGTGTACGAGACCCGCGAGCAGGCCTACACGGTCTGCAAGCCGGTGTACGAGACGATGACCAAGGAGATCCCGTACACGGTCTGCAAGCCGGTGTACGAGACCCGCGAGCAGACCTATACGATCTGCAAGCCGGTCTATGAAACGCTGACGAAGGAGATCCCGTACACGGTCTGCAAGCCGGTGTACGAGACCCGCGAGCAGACCTACACCGTCTGCAAGCCGGTTCGTGAGACTCTTGTCAAGGAGATCCCGTACACGGTCTGCAAGCCGGTGTACGAGACCCGCGAACGTGACGTCTGCCGGACGGTCTGCAAGCCGGTCCATTACACGAAGACGATCCAGGTCTGCAGCGGCCGCTGGGAGACCGAGTGCTGCGAAGTGCCCGGCCCGGTGATCACCCGCTGCGTCCGTGAGCCCGGTTGCTGGGTGTGGGACGAGTGCCAGTGCAAGTGCGTCTACCACCCGGGCAAGGTCACGAAGGTCGAGGAGCAGTGCCCGCCGCGCACCATCACGAAGAAGAAGTGGGTGCCGGAGACGATCGAGAAGGAGATCGCCTGCGTCCGCTACGAGCGGGAGACGATCGTCGAGAAGCAGTGCTACAAGGTCTGCCGGATGGTGTCGGAGACGCGGGTGAAGACCTGCAACTACACGGTCTGCCGGATGGTGCCCGAGCAGCGTGTCCGCACGTATCAGGTTTGCCGAATGGTGCCCGAGCAGCGAGTCCGGACCTGCAACTACCAGGTTTGCCGGATGGTGCCCGAGCAGCGTGTCCGCACGTATCAGGTTTGCCGGATGGTGCCGGAACAGCGTGTTCGGACCTGCAACTACCAGGTTTGCCGGATGGTGCCTGAGCAGCGTGTTCGGACGTACCAAGTTTGCCGGATGGTGCCGGAACAGCGTGTGAAGACGTGCAGCTACCAAGTTTGCCGGATGGTGCCGGAACAGCGTGTTCGGACGTACCAAGTTTGCCGGATGGTGCCCGAGCAGCGTGTGAAGACGTGCAGCTACCAGGTTTGCCGGATGGTGCCGGAGCAGCGTGTCCGGACGTACCAAGTTTGCCGGATGGTGCCGGAACAGCGCGTGAAGACCTGCAGCTACCAGGTCTGCCGGATGGTGCGTGAGCAGCGTGTCAAGACTTGCTGCTACAAGGTTTGCCGGATGGTGCCGGAACAGCGCGTGCGGACGTATCAGGTCTGCCGGATGGTCCCTGAGCAGCGAGTGAAGACCTGCTGCTACAAGGTCTGCCGGACGGTCACGGAGGAGTGCTCGAAGGAAGTGCAGTACAAGGTCTGCACACTGGTCAAGGAGTGCCGCACCCGTCAGGTGCCGGTCTGCAAGACCTTCCCCGTGCACTACACCAAGTCCATCGATGTGGTCCGCTATGTGCCGACGCGGGTCCCCTACACGGTGACCCGCTGCGTGCCGACGACGATCTGCCGCGAGGTCCCCCTCTGCGAGTGATCGAGCGAAGCAAGTCCTGAACGCCTCCGGCCCTGACAGGCCGGGGGCGGAAAGGGCGAGACGATTGGGAACGGGAGCGGCCCGGTCCGAAAGGATCGGGCCGCTTCTTTTTTTGTTCCGACCGGGGGTGCTCTCGCCGGGCCGATCGCGGCGAGGGCTCGCTTCTCGTGCGAGCCCGGTGCACTCCTGCGCGGCAGTGCCTGTCGAACAGGCAGCACTCTCCCTCCCGGCCGCAGGTATGCTGCGTGCGAACAGGAGATGCCACCGATGTCGAGCCCGTCCGAGCCGGTCACCGTTTCGTTTGCCGCAAGCGCCCCCGGCCGCGTGAACCTCATCGGCGAACACACCGACTACAACGACGGCTTCGTCCTCCCGATGGCGATCGATCGCCACGTGACGATCCGCGTCCGCCCACGGGGCGACCGGTTGGCCGTGCTGCGCACCCAACGGGACAGGCGGCCGGTGACGATCGACCTCTCCGAAACGATCCATCCCGTGGGGCGGAGTTGGTCGAATTACGTCCGGGGGGTGATCGAGGGCTACCGACGGATCGGGTTCGCGATCCCCGGATTCGACGCCGAGATCAGCGCCACGCTCCCGGCCGGGGCCGGGTTGAGCTCAAGCGCGGCGATCGAGGTGGCGATGGCGACCGTCGTGGAGACGCTCTGTGGCCGGAGCCTGCCCCGGGCGGAGAAGGCGCTCCTCTGTCAGCAGGCCGAGCACGAGTTCGCCGGTGTCCCCTGCGGGATCATGGATCAATTCGCCGTCTGCTTCGGGAAGGCTGGCCACGCGCTCCAACTCGACTGCCGATCACGCGAGGCGGCGGCAGTGCCGATCGATGCCGCCGTTCGCGTCCTCGTCTTCGACAGCGGCGTGAAGCACTCCCTGGCTGATGGGGAATACGCCAAGCGCCGGGCCGAGTGCGCTTCCGCTGCCGCGTCTCTCGGCGTCGGTTCGCTCCGCGACGTCACGCCAGCCGATCTCGAGGCCGCCGCGGGGCGGCTTCCGGCCACCGAGCTTGCCAGGGCGCGGCATGTCGTCGGTGAGATCGCCCGCGTGCCGGCGTTCGTCGGGGCGCTTGCCGATTGCGATTGGGAGAGTGCCGGCAGGCTGATGGGCGAGAGCCACCGGTCGCTGTCGGTTGATTACGCCGTCTCTTGTGGGGAGCTCGACCGGATCGTGGAGCTCGCGGCGGACGTCCCCGGAATCGTCGGCTGCCGGATGACCGGCGGGGGCTTCGGGGGCAGTGCCGTAGCGCTGGTGGAAGCAGACGGGGCTGAGGAGACGGGGCGCGTCCTCCACGACGCCTACCGTAACGACACCGGCATCGATGCCGCCTGGTTTCTCACCGCCGCCGGAGCGGGGCCGAGCGTCGTGGTGGGATGAGTGGGATACGGGGAGATCAGCTTCCGACATGTGGTTGCCCTCCACCCGGAAAGTTCCCCCTCCGGTGAAGTCTATCGATCGCTGCCCTGATCCTCCCCGCGGCAGGACCGGGCGGTCGGGAGTATTCTGGCAGGGAAGCGCCTGCCCGACCGTGGAACCGCAGGCCGGGGGAGCGATCCCCTTCAAGGAATCTCGACGCGCGGAGAACGTGTCATGGAAATGATGGGAACTCGAACCGATTGTTTGAATACGGGCATGCGGTGGTGGGCGCACGCTGGGGTGGCAACGGTGCTCATCCTGTCCGCCGGATGTGGGGCGACCGCGCCCCCCGGGGCCAAGCTGGAAGCCCAGGCGCCCGTCGAGGCGCGTCCGGTGTCGATCGCGCCGGAGGCGCGCGAGGTGATCGACCGAATGGCGAAGTTCTTCAACGCCAGGAAGGGTTTCACGCTGCGGCAGGTGAGTATCACGACAGCTTCTGACGAGGCCGCCAAGAAGCTCGCCGGCGCGATGACGCATGTGGTGCGCGTGGAACGTCCGAATCGACTGACCGTGGTCCTCAACGGCGACCAGCCGGGGGGCGGCACGGTGATCAGCGACGGTGAGACGCTCGTGATCCATCAGCAACAGAAGGACGCCAACCGTTACGAGTCGTCGCCCGCTCCCGCGACCCTTTCCGAACTCGTCGACAATCCGTATCTCCGCACCATGCTCGCCGTCGGCGGGGCCGACGTGATCACGAAGGCGGTGCTCGCCGAGGATCCGGCTGCCGTCTTGCTCGAGGGGGTGCAGGAGTTCACGGTGGCCGGCTCCGAGGAGATTGATGGGCGGCCGTGCACGCACCTCGTGGCCCAGACGGCATCGGGGAATTGGGATTTGTGGGTGGCGACCGGCGATGAACCGGTGCCGGTGAAGTTCGTGCCTGCCATCGGCCAGCTTTTCTTCGGTGGCAAAAACGTCGACCTCTCATCGACAGTAATGCTCGACGAGTGGCGGTTCGATCCGGTCTTCGAGGCTGCCGACTTCGCGTTCGTGCCTGAGGAGGGCTGGGAAAAGGTCGAATCGCTCTCCGGCTTCGCCGATCAGGCCCGTCGCGACCGACTCGCCGCCGCCCGGCCATCGCTCCACCCCACCGTCGGGTTTCCCGGCACGCCGCTCTCGCTGGTCGGGGCGGATGGTTCCCGTTTCGATCCCGCCATGCAGAAGGACAAGATCGTCGTGATCGACTTCTGGGCTTCCTGGTGCGGCCCGTGCCGCGTCACGCTCCCGGTCGTCGTCCAGGTGTGCAAGGAGTATGCCGACAAGGGGGTCGTGTTCCGCGCCGTCAACGTCAAGGAGGATCCGGAGACGATTCGCCAGTTTCTCGTCGAAGAGCCGATCGATGCCCCGGTGGTCATGGACACCGAAGGCACGGCGTTGGCGGCTTATCGGGTCGAGGCAATTCCGCACACGGTGATCATCGGTCGGGACGGGATCGTCCAGGCCGTCCACGTGGGCGCGGACGAGGGGATGGAAGCGAAGCTCCGCAAGCAACTCGACGCTCTGCTGGAAGGAAAGTCGCTGGCGCCGAAGGGGGGCAACCAGGCCCGCGCGGAGCCACTGTGAAGTCTCGATGATTTCAGGACTGAGCGGGCCTGCGGGAGCGACGTGCCGGGCGTGAGAGAGGATGTCTGTGACTGCGATTGCAGATCAGTTGGCACGCTCGAGCCGGAAGATCCCGTTGTCCTTCTTCGAGGTATAGCGGGCCTCGAACCGGCAGGCGTCGGCTTCGGCCCGGTAGCAGAATGTCCCGAACATCCGGCCGAGCCATGAGCTTCCTGCCAAGATCACCTCGTCGCCTCCGTCCTCGATGACCCGGAGTGTGACGGAGTACTTGAAGGGAAGGATCTTGAAGAAGCGACCGGCGAAGTCGACGGCCCATCGCCCCTCGCCACAGGGTCGGAACGTGGCCCGGAGGGGGCCCGTGTGACCGGTGGACGTGCTTTCCCAGCTTCCTGTCCACGATCCCGACAGGTCAACCGCGTGGGCCGGGCCGGCGACGCTGAGGAAGAGTGCCATAACCAGGGGGGCAACGAGGCGGGGGAAGGGCATCGGTTGAAGCTCCTGGAAAAAATCCTGGGAAAGAGGACACGAGTCGAGTCTGATTCACCCTTGCAGGGATGCAAGCAGCCGGGCGGTGGGGCCGAAGGGGCTTTTTGGGGGATGACCGCAATCGAATCCACCGAAAAGTTGACCGCCACCGAACCCCGGGGTAGTTCTCAACGTAGGATCTTCCACCCGCCGGAGGCCTTTCTCATGTTTGCCAGCTTTCCCCACGCCCTCCGTCGCTGTCTTTCCAGGCGTCCGCCAGCGGCGCGACGGGCCCGAATGTCGAGGCAGGGCTTGCGGAAGCGTCCGGGGCACTGGGAGACCCTCGGCGTGGGAATGCATGGCACGGAGATGCTCGAGCCAAGGATGATGCTCGCCGCCGACTGCCTCGTGTCGCTGCTGAATCCCCATACCTACTACACCGAGGCCTCGCAGACGGTCTACACCCTGACGGTGTCGAACATCGGCTCCGACCCGGCCCAGAATGTCGACCTCACGACGTCGTTGGGGAGCCAAGTCTCCGGGGCGGTTTGGTCGGCGAACTACCTCGGCGGAGCCAGTGGACCGTTGTCCGGTGCCGGTGCCCCGGTGGCCAAGATGACGTTGCCGGCTGGGTCGAATGTCACCTTCACCGTGATCGCAAACATCGCGGCTGACGAGACCGGTGCCCTCGTCTCCAAAGCCACCATTTCGGCGGCGGGCGACACAAACGCCACCAACGACATCGCCACCTCATCGCTCAAGTTCGCTCCCACCTCGGTTGCGATGACGAACGACATCGGCTGGGCGAGTACGTCGAAGCTCCGCTTGGTGATCCCGGCGACTGCCGCGGAGGTCGCCTCGGTCGATGTCTTCGAGCCGAAGTTCAAGGGGGGCGTGCGGTCGCTGTTGGGCGATCTCGATGCCGATGGCAAGGCTGAGGTCATCGCGTTTTCCGGGTACGGTCGGACCGGGGAAGCGGTCGTGTACGTTCAGCAGATCGACGATGCCGGCAAGGTGACGCTCGTCAAGGATTCCAAGTACACGCTCCAGCCGTTCGGTGCGGCATACCGCGGCGGTTTGCACGGTGCCGTCGGGGATTTCGATGGTAACGGCACCGACGATCTCGCGTTCTCCAAGGACATCGGGAAGGGAGAGGTGAAGGTCTTCACCTCGACGCTCAAGCCGAGCCAGCCCTGGGCTCTCTACCGGTCGTTTACCGCGGCGATCCCTGGTTCAATCGCCGGTGTCCGACTGACTGCGGGAGATTTCGGCACGTTCACTTCCGGGACCACCGTCGACGCAACCAAGGCCGATGGACGAGATGAACTCGTCTTGGGAAGTGGGCCTGGCGCCACGGCGGTGGTGCAGGTGCTCGATCTTTCCGGCACCGCGGAGAAAGTGGTAAGGACCGTTTCCCCGTTCCCCGTGGCGTTCAAGGGGGGGGTGAATATCGTCGCTGGACGGTTCAATGCCGATGCGGTGGCCGATCTGTTCATCGCACCGCACGGTGGTGGACAGTCGAAGATCGAGGTCATTGATGGAAAGGTGGGCGCCGCCACGACGCCGCTTTCCGAGATCACGGTCTTTGGCGACCTGACTTCGAAGCCGGTGGGGGTGTTGATCGCGGCTACCGACACTGACGGCGATGGGCTTGTCGATCAGGTCATCGCCAATCAGGATCGGCTTCACGTTGCTACGGCGCGGGTCTACAACTACGATTTGGTGAAGAAAGTCTGGGCAAAATCTGCGGAAAACACCGCCGTTTCAGGGTCTCCGATGACATCCGCGGCGTCGGTCGCCTTGCCCTACGCCAGCATGGTGATGACGGCAAGCGGGCTGCTCTACCGCGATCTGGTCGCCGGCACCGGACCGAGACCCTCCTCCGCGACCGCGGCCGTCAAGGTGAGCTACACCGGCTGGCTCCTCGACGGCACCCGGTTTGATGGCAACAGCGGCGTCTCGTTCAACCTCAATCAAGTGATTGCCGGTTGGACGGAAGGGCTGTCGACGATGAACGTCGGCGGCCGTCGGCTCCTGGTCATCCCGGCGAACCTCGGCTACGGTGCTGCCGGCAGCCCGCCCAAGATCGGGCCAAACGCCACGCTCGTCTTCGACGTCGAGTTGCTCTCGACAACCTGATCGGGGTTGTCGAAGCCCGCTACCAACGGGCTTCGAGACCCGCATTGGCACCCGACAAGAAAAGGCTGCCGGTGTTGTCGATGGTGGTCGACGGGGACCTGCTCGCCGAGAAGTTGTATTGGTCGGGGGCCAACGCCACGCCTGTGAGCCAGAGGAGGTTGTAGCCGAACCGGAATCCCCACGTGTCGTCGATCCGCCAGATGCCCGACAGGTTGGCATCGGCGATCATGCCCATCCCCCCCTTCCAGGATGAGCCGGTGGGGCGATAGGGATCGAGCGGAGCGAGCTGATCCTGGAACGACTGGGTCTGGGAGAGCGACGTTCCGGCGAGGCCAACCTTGATCCAGCTTTCGAGAGCCCACTCTTGGAACTCCATCCTCCCTCGGACGCCGACCTGACCGGCGAACAGGTTTGAGGAGGTGTGGGCCGTGTACGTGTTGGGTGCTGCCCCTCCGGCGGGCGTGAACCCGAGGACGCCCACGTCGTCGAGCCCCGCCCAGCGGAAGCCGGTGATCCAGTCGAGGTGGCCACCGTCATACCAATTCACCCGCTGAGAGGGGCGTTGGGAGCGGGGATTCCAACCGCCGTCGAACTGGTGGAAGACGACATTCGCATCGAACGACTGCAGCGAGGTGATTCCGGTGAAATCCGCCTGGGAACCGTTCCGCATCGCTGTCGAGGCGAAGCCGAGGCCACCCGGAGCCTGGAGGAGGCTGTTGGGGCTCTCCATGCGGGCCCGTGAGTACATGTTCCAAAGGCCGAGGTAGCCGGTCTCCCAGCCGATGCCGTCGCAGCCGTAGTCGCCGTAGAGGAGGCGGGCGCCGGGGGCGACCGTGCTTTGGAGCATGTTGGTCTGCAGGGCCGTGAACTGAGGAGTGACGTTTTCGACGACGAGCGGGCCATCCTTGAGGGCGTTATTGCGCTGCATGGCCAGGGCGTCGAAGACAAGATAGCGCTGGGGATCGGTGTCAGCGCCGACCAGCGGGCCCGAGAAGAGTTCGGTCACCGCATTGGCAGTGGGTTGTGTTCGGGGCTTCGTCGCCGCAGCAGCAGCAGGCTCGATGTCGGCCGGCACCGGTGGAACGTCGCCAAGAAAATCGGGTCCGCTTTCCGGGCCCTCACCTGCTGCCTGGATGGCGTGGAGGCAAAGGCAGGCCATCATCGAGAGGAAAAAGCCCCTCGGGAGCGTACCGCGTGTCACGGAAGAGGGTGTGCGCATCGAATGTCCGTCGCGATCGGTGGATCCGGAACGACCCGCGTCTCCGGTCTATTCGGCACACTCCACGCAGGGCATGAGAATCGCGATCAAACATCCCTCCGGCCGGCAGGCTGCCGAAGCTGCGAGGTTTTCGCGGCCGAACATCGGGCAAGCGGGGACGGAGAGGTGTTCTGGGGCGACTGGGGAATCATCCCTCCCGGATGACGATTCCCTGCTCCTCGAGGATCGGGAGGACGTTTGATCGGAAGCCCTCACAGGCCGCGGCGAGCCGGCTGCGCCGTTCAGCGGGATCGGTGATCGGTTTCCCCTCGTGATTGATCACGCGCTCGTGCTTGGTCATCAGCGCATCGACCCCTGCCGCGAGGTCGTCGGAGCCTCCGTCGAGCCAGGTGGTGAGAATCGCGGCGTCGAGATCCCCGATCGTGATCGCCGACCCACTCGTGGCGCTGGCCAGCGGAACGCCACGACCACCGAACATTTCCCCGGCCAGAATCGCCCGGTTGAAGGCTGACGGCATGGCGATCTGTGTCGCCGCGACGGTGCGGTCGATTTCGAGTGATGGTCCGGACAAAACCTCGAACAACTGCATCCCGACCCCTGCATCGACGGCCTTGGCGATCTCGATGTCGGTCGACGACGACAGCCGTGGATCGGCGATGATCTCTGACATCCGCATGCCACGGCCGGCGAGCATGCCGAGGAGCGTCCCGTAAAGCCCACCGTCGACGGTTGAGTTCACCACGCCGAGATTGACGGTGATCGGCAATTGCACGCCCGGCTTGGGGTTGCGGTACCAGAGATCGTCGGCGGCACGGAGACGCGCGGCGACGTCGGGGAGGAAGGTCGGCTGCTTTCCATACACGTCCCATCGGAACATCGTGTTGGCGCAGAAATCTTTGTGGGCCTCGGTCACGAGCCGGTTGGTCGTGGTGCGAAAGAGGTCGTGGAACCCCGGCGCGACGCACAGATCCCAGAAGTTCGTGTGCACCGGAAGGCTGCCAACGAAGCCCAGGCCGGCTTCCGCGAACTGGCCGGCGACGTCCGCGAAGTAGAAGCTCGTCCAGTGTTCGTTGAGGTATTCGTGGGCCAGGTAGCGCGGGTCTTGGCCGCGGATCGTGTCGACGTAGGCCGCGGCGTTGGGGTTGTCGACGAAGTACTTCGCCTTCTGATCCCGCATGTAGGCGAGGTAGTTGACGGCGTCGCGGGCCCGCTGAACGCTGTCTCCCTGCCGTAGGGCAGCGTACTGCCGGAGAATGCCGCGGATCGGCTGAAGATGGGCCCATCCCGGCATGGCGTTGTAGCTCAGCAGGAGGAGCCCGCCAGGGGCGAGCCGCTCGGAGGCGATGCGAAGGATGTCGGTGCGGACATCGGGCGCGACCCAACTCCACACGCCGTGGAGCGTGATGAAGTCGAAGTCGCGGAGATCGTCGGGGAGCTGGGAGAAGTCGGAGGTGACGATCCGGGCGTTGGAGAGCCCGCCGACCTCGATGTCGCGGGCGATCTGAGCCGTATGCTGCGGATTGAGGTCGACGCCGACGAACGATCCCCGGGGGTTTGCTGCGGCAAGCGTTGTCAGCGTCCGGCCCAGCCCGCAGCCGAGCTCCAGATACTTGAACCCGTCGGCAACGGCGGGGGGCTTGATGCGGTTGAGGACCGCGACGTGACGCAGCGCCTTGGGAGCGAGGTGTGGGTAGAAGCCAGGGACGTAGGCGACATCCGTGACATACCCAGCCGAGTTAGGGGTGGACACCAGCAAGCTCCAGCAAGAAGGGAGGGGCAACCGTGGGGATGTCCCGCGGCACGCTAGCGCGATCAGCGTTCCGGTTCGATCGACGCGGACATCGAGCCTTTCGAGCGGGCGATGAGACGATCGGCGCCGAAGGCGTGGATCTGGTCGCGCTTCAGCTCGGCGTGCTCCATGGTGGTCGTGAGCACGATGACTCGACCTTGATCGTCGACCTCCTTGGCGAGCTTCCAGCCCCGCTCCGGCGGGTGCCCAAAGAGCTGGCGGAGCATGACGATCACGTATTGGTAGGTGTGATCGTCGTCGTTCCAGAGAATGACGTGGTACCGTGGCTGCCGGCTGGGCGTGGCGTCGGCGGCTTTCTCCTTTTCGGCGGGGGCGGCGGCCTCCTCGACGGCGACGGTGGCCGTCGAGTCGGGCTCGGTGGGGGCGGGCTCGGATGAAGCACTGGCGGCGGTGGGCATCGGTCTGGCACACTTCCCCGGGTCGGCGGACCACGACGGAAGTATACGTCGCGGTTGCCCCGTGAGCCCTCGCGGGCAGCGGCCCCCGACGGCCCGGCCCCGCCGGCCCCCCTCCCCGGAGATTCTGACCGTGCTCGACCGCCGTTTCGTCGCCGACAACATCGACCTGATCACGGAAAACTGCCGGAAGCGTGGGGCTGACGCCGACGTTGCCCGGTTCGCCGAACTCGACCGGTTGCGGCGGCAATTTCAGGCAGACATCGACCGGATCAACCAGCAGGCCGGGCTGGTCAGCAAGTCGATCGGCAAGGCAGCCGACGCTACCGAGCGAGACGCCCTCAAGGCCGAGGGGCGGAGACTCCGCGAGCAGGTGGCTGGTTTCGAGGCGAAGCAGGCCGAGGTCGTCGCCGAGTCCGACGCGATCCTCCGGGCGATCCCGAATCTCACGCACCCCTCGGCGCCGACCGGTGGCGAGGACGCGGCGGTCGAGTTCCGACGTGGTAAGACGCCGCTCCCGCAGTTCTCTTTCAAGCCCCTCGACCATGTCGACCTCGGCGCGAGTCTCAAACTCTTCGATTTCGATGCCGGGGCGAAGGTGGCAGGGCACGGCTTCTACTTTCTCACCAATGACGGCGTGCTCCTCGAGCTGGCCCTGACGCGGTACTGCGTCGACCTGCTGCAGCGGAAGGGCTTCACCGTCATGACCACCCCCGATCTGGCGCGGGACTCGATCCTCGAGGGCACCGGTTTCATGCCCCGGGGCCCGGAGACGCAGATCTACTCCATCACCGGGAGCGACTTGTCGCTCGTAGCCACCGCCGAGATCACGCTCGGCGGGGCGATGCACGAGCGGATCTTCGAGGCCGTGGAATTGCCCTTGCGCCTCTGCGGGATCAGCCACTGCTTCCGGACGGAGGCCGGTGCCCATGGCCGGGCCACGCGCGGGCTGTACCGTGTGCACCAATTCACGAAGGTGGAGATGTTTGCCTTCACACTTCCCGAGCAGAGCGATGGACTGCACGAGGAACTCCTCGAACTCGAGTGCGAACTGTTCGATGGCCTGGGAATCCCCTACCGGGTGATCGATACGCCCAGCGGCGATCTCGGCGGGCCGGCCTACCGGAAGTTCGATCTCGAGGCCTGGATGCCGGGGCGCGGCGAGAAGGGGGAATGGGGGGAGGTGACGAGCACCTCCAACTGCACCGACTATCAGGCCAGGCGTCTGGCGATTCGCTACCGGAAGCCCGGCGAGAAGGGAACGCACTTCGTCCACACCCTCAATGGCACGGCGATCGCCATGAGCCGGGCGATCATCGCCATCGTCGAGAATTACCAGCAGGCCGACGGCTCGGTGGCCGTTCCCGAGGCGCTTGTCGCCTGGATGGGGAAGCGAACGATGAGCCCCCCGGTGGCTGGCTGATACGCCGACCGGCGCGGGGAGATCCAAGATCTGGTATCGGTTGACCCGCCGGAATAATGTGATATCATTTAGATGTCACAGAGCGATCTGGATCGAGGCCCTATTCCGCCCCTTTCCCCGAGAGAGCCATGAACTCGAACACACCGAACCCGTCGACGAGTCCTGCGGTGACGATCACTGAGGTGCCCCTGCAGCCGATCTCCGGCTGGGGCCGGTTGTGGACCGGTCTCCTGATGGTGGCGTCCCCCGCGGTGGTCATCCCATCCTCGCTGCTCGCCGGCATGCCGTTCCTGATCCCGTTTCTCGTCGTGCCGGCTGTCCTTGCCGGGAGCTTGATCCTGGCCGGACTGATAGCCGTCGGCCCGAACGAGGCTCGCGTCTGCTCTCTTTTCGGCGAATACGTCGGGACCGTCCGTCAGACCGGTTTCTTCTGGGTCAATCCCTTCTACACCAAGCGACCGATCTCCCTGCGGATCCGTAATTTCGAGACCGGATCGTCGCGCACGCCCGAAAAGAAGGATGCCGCGGGGAAGGTCGTTGAGGAACAAGGTCGGACGCATGGCCGGCCGTCGAAGGTCAACGACCTCCACGGCAACCCTGTCGAGATCTCTGCCGTGGTGGTGTGGCGCGTCGTGAACACGGCCGAGGCGACGTTCCACGTCCAGGATTACGAGGATTTCGTCGCCGTTCAGAGCGAGGCGGCGTTGCGGTCTCTCGCGATGCGCTATCCCTACGACAGCGAGGATCACGAGATGTCGCTCCGCGGCAACACCGAGGAGATCTGCAAGCAATTGCGGACCGACATCCAGGAGCGGCTCGATCAGGCCGGGGTCGAGGTAATCGAGGCCCGCATCAGCCACCTTGCCTATGCCGCGGAAATCGCGGCGGCGATGCTTCAGCGGCAGCAGGCCTCGGCGATCGTCGCTGCCCGTTCGAAGATCGTCGAAGGGGCCGTGACCATGGTGCAGATGGCCCTCGAGCATCTCTCGAGGGAGAAGATTGTCGAACTCGACGACGATCGCAAGGCGGCGATGGTTTCAAACCTCCTCGTCGTCCTCTGCAGCGATCGCCACGCCCAGCCGGTCGTCAACACCGGCACGCTCTACAACTGATCCGTCGGTTGATCGTCAGTGCCCCTGGAGGGCTCAATCGGTGCCCCGTGACGCCTTTCTGCTACGGCTCGATCCGAAGGTCCTCGCCGCCCTGCGACGCTGGGCCGACGACGACATGCGGAGCGTCAACGCTCAGGTGGAGTTTCTTCTCCGCCGAGTTCTCCAGGAGCATGGGCGCTGGAAGCCTTTGGATGGCGAAGATATCGCGCAACCACCAAGGCGGGGTAGGCCACCGAAGGAATGACGGCGATCCGAAGCAGGATCGCTGAAGCTTTTGGGTGGCGCCGATTGTCGTCAACGCATCGGTCGCCACGTGGATCAAACGTCAGTTCGATCGACCTTCGGCAAGATCCGACGCCTTGTCGGAGTTCACGGTGATCGAGAACTTGACCGTGGCTTGGGCGGTGATTCCGCTGGCGGTGATGACCTGGATCGTGAACGGTTCAGTGACGATCTGACCGACGGCAATCGCCTTGGTGGCGGGGCGGGCGTTGTCGAGGACGTAGGTGACGATGTTCGTGGCGAGGTTGAGCGTGGCAGTGCCGTAGGTGCCGTTGAAGGCATAGGTGATGCCACCGTTGGTCGTGACCCAGCCGTGCGACACGAGCCAACCGGTGTCGTAGCTGACGGTGCTGTCGACGCTTGCCATCTTGAAAGTTGCGGTAGCGGTGCCGATTCCGGGGCCAGAGGCACCCGCTTCGATGAGGCCCTTGGAGGGCCGCGAAACCGTGACTGTCGGCGCATCGGCTGATCCAGTGATCGAGAACCTGACCGTGGCTTGGGCGGTAATTCCGCTGGCGGTGATGACCTGGATCGTGAACGGTTCAGTGACGATCTGACCGACGGCAAGCGCGTTGGTAGCGGAGCGGGCGTTGTTGAGGAGGTAGGTGACCACGTTCGTGGCGAGGTCGAGCGTGGCAGTGCCGTAAGTGCCGGTGAAGGCGTAGGTGATGCCACCGTTGGTCGTGACCCAGCCGTGCGATACGAGCCACCCGGTGTCGTAGCTGACGGTGCTGTCGACGCTTGCCATCGTGAGTGTTGCGGTGGCGGTGCCGATTCCGGGGCCAGAGGCACCCGCCTCGATGAGGCCTTTGGAGGGGGGCGAAACCGTGACTGTCGGGGCATCGGCCGATCCAATGATCGAGAACTTGACCGTGGCTTGGGGGGTGATTCCGCTGGCGGTGATGGCCTGGATCGTGAACGGTTCGGTGACGATTTGACCGACGGCAAGCGCGTTGGTGGCGGGGCGGGCGTTGTCGAGGAGGTAGGTGACGACGTTCGTGGCGAGGTTGAGCGTGGCAGTGCCGTAGGTGCCGGTGAAGGCGTAGGTGAGGCCACCGTTGGCGGTGACCCAGCCGTGCGATACGAGCCAACCGGTGTCGTAGCTGACGGTGCTGTCGAAGCTTGTGATCGTGAACGTGGCGGTGGCGGTATCGACGCCGGTGACGAGGGCGCCAGCTTCGACGAGGTCGTTGGAGACGGGGGCGACGTTGATGGTGATCGCATCGGCTGAGCCGATGATCGTGAACTCAGCCGTTGCCTGGGCGGTGAGTCCATTGGCGGCGATCACTTGGATCGTGATGAGCTCGGAGGCGACTTGGCCCTCGGCGAGGGCGTTGGTGGCAGGGAGAGCGTTGTCGAGGAGGTAGGTGACGACGTTCGTGGCGAGGTCGAGGGTGGCGGTGCCATAAGAGCCGGTGAAGGCGTAGGTCACGCCGCCGTCGGCGGTGACCCAGCCGTTGAGTTCAAGCCAGGCAGTGTCGACCGCCACGGTGCTATCGGCACTTGCGATCGTGAACGCGGCGGTGGCGGTGTCGACGCCGGCAACAAGGGCACCGGCTTCGATGAGGTCATTGGAAACCGGGGAGACGGCGACGGTTGGGGCGTCGGCCGATCCCGTGATCGAGAAGGCGATGACGGTCTGTGCGGTGAGGCCGCTGGTGGTGATGGCCTGGATCGTGACAAGCTCGGAGACGACCTGGCCCTCGGCGAGAGCGTTGGTGGCGGCGAGAGCGTTGTCGAGGAGGTAGGTGACGACGTTGGTGGCGAGATCGAGCGTGGCGGTGCCGTAGGTACCGGTGAAGGCGTAGGTGAGGCCACCGTCGGCGGTGATCCAGCCGTTGAGTTCGAGCCAGCCGGTGTCGACCGTCACGGTGCTCGTGTCGCTGGCCATCGTGAACGTGGCGGTGGCAGTGTCGACGCCGGTGGTGCGTTCGCCTTGCTCGACGAGATCGTTGGAGACGGGGGCGACGTTGATGGTGATCGCATCGGCTGAGCCGATGATCGTGAACTCAGCCGTTGCCTGGGCGGTGAGTCCATTGGCGGCGATCACTTGGATCGTGATGAGCTCGGAG
>Ga0209188_1001123_pt1 | contig 22667 bp, 21 predicted proteins | sample C_130625_EF_Meta_FD_187307 | JGI IMG/M metagenome (GOLD analysis project Ga0209188, IMG submission 187307) | Freshwater microbial communities from Lake Croche, Canada to study carbon cycling - C_130625_EF_MetaG (SPAdes) (version 2) | ecosystem: Environmental > Aquatic > Freshwater > Lake... | reverse complement strand
TTGTGCCGGCAGTAGGGCAGAAGCGTTTTACAGTCGCGGCGTTGGACTTAGGTATTAAAGGTGCGACACCACGTGCAATGTCTGAGCGTGGGATTGAAGTTCACGTTATGCCGTATAACTCAACACTTGATTCGATCCTGGCAATTAACCCTGATGGAGTCTTTCTCTCGAATGGTCCAGGAGATCCAGCGACTATGACATCGACAATCGAGTTGGTGCGCGAAATTCTTGGACTAGAGATTCCTATCTTCGGCATATGTTTTGGACATCAAATTCTGGGAAGAGCGCTCGGCTTTGAGACCTATAAGTTGCAATTTGGTCATCGTGGAATCAATCAACCTGTTATCGATAAACGCACAGGAAAAGTTGAGATCACGGCCCATAATCATGGATTTGCTCTCAAAGCACCAACAGAGAGCGCATTTAGCACTGTCTACGGACCAGGCCAAGTAACGCATGTATCTCTAAACGACGGAGTAGTCGAGGGGCTAGAGCTAACAGAGCGTGGCGCATTTAGCGTTCAGTACCACCCTGAGGCTGCGGCAGGTCCACATGATGCGGCTTACCTATTCGATCGTTTTATTGAAGTGATGCAGAAGTACCCCAAGAAAGTTGGAGCGATCTAATGCCTCTCGATAGCTCGATAAAGAGCGTGCTTGTCATTGGATCTGGGCCAATTGTTATCGGGCAAGCGTGTGAATTTGATTATTCAGGAACCCAAGCTTGCCGTGTGCTTCGAGCTGAGGGAATCCGCGTCATTCTTGTTAATTCCAACCCTGCAACGATTATGACTGATCCTGAATTTGCTGATGCAACATATATCGAACCGATCACGCCAGAATTTATTGAACGCATCATTGCCCGCGAGAAGCCAGATGCCGTTCTTGCAACACTGGGTGGACAGACAGCACTCAACGCTGCCATTGGACTATTCCAGGCAGGCACATTAGATCGCTATGGCGTGAAGCTTATAGGTGCCGATGTCGCGGCCATCGAGCGCGGAGAAAATCGCGAAATATTTAGAACTATCGTAGAAAAGATTGGTGGAGAATCCGCACGAAGCATTATCTGTCACACGATGGATGATGTGATGGGCGCAGTGGCGCAACTGAACTATCCGGTTGTAATAAGACCATCCTTTACGATGGGCGGACTTGGGTCTGGCATCGCATTTGAAGAGGAATCCCTGCGCCAGATTGCAGGAGCAGGGCTTCGCCACAGCCCGACATCGGAAGTCCTCATTGAAGAGTCGATCATCGGTTGGAAAGAGTATGAACTCGAGGTCATGCGAGATAGAGCAGATAACGTAGTGATTGTCTGCAGTATTGAAAATATTGATCCTATGGGTGTCCACACAGGGGATTCAATTACCGTAGCTCCAGCGCTGACGTTGACAGATGTTGAATACCAGAAGCTTCGCGATCTATCGATTGCCATTATTCGTGAAGTAGGCGTGGATACTGGTGGTTGCAATATCCAATTCGCTGTCAATCCCGATACTGGACGAATCATCGTGATTGAGATGAACCCACGGGTCTCGCGATCTAGTGCGTTAGCTTCTAAGGCAACAGGATTTCCAATTGCAAAGATAGCTACCAAGCTCGCTATCGGATACACATTAGATGAGATTAGAAATGACATTACCCAGGTAACGCCAGCCTCGTTCGAGCCAACGTTGGATTACATAGTGGTTAAGGCCCCTCGTTTCGCTTTTGAAAAGTTCCAGGATGCAGATCCACGTCTTACGACAACGATGAAGAGCGTGGGAGAAGCCATGGCAATTGGACGCTCTTTCCCAGAGGCTCTCATGAAGGCGTTGCGATCATTAGAACGCAAGGAAGCGATCTTCACATTCCCACAAGAGATTTCCGCGACAGAAAGAAACACCCTTCTAGAGTCGATGAAAATTCCAACCGAATACCGTCTACAGCAGGTACAGAAAGCGTTGTGGGCTGGGGCGAGCATGGAAGAGGTGTATGCATCAACAAAGATTGATCGTTGGTATCTTCGCCAGCTTGAGATTATCAATCAAGTTGCTCGCGATATTGCGCTCCCTGGAGAGCTCGATACAGCGAGATTGCGACTGGCCAAGAACCATGGTTTCTCGGATTCACAGATTGCTGCACTTCGTGGAATAACTGAAGCAGATGTTCGAAAAGCGCGCCATCATCTCAATATCCGCCCTGTCTATAAGACAGTTGACACATGTGCTGCGGAGTTTGAGGCATTCACTCCGTATCACTATTCCAGTTACGAGGAAGAGACTGAAGTACGTCCACGCACCAAACCTGCAGTGATTATTCTCGGTAGTGGACCAAACCGTATTGGCCAAGGTATTGAGTTTGATTATTCATGTGTACATGCCTCCTTCACATTGCGTGAAGCCGGTTATGAAACAATTATGATCAATTGCAACCCTGAAACAGTGTCTACTGATTATGACACGAGCGACAGACTGTATTTCGAACCTCTTACTTTGGAAGATGTGTTGGAAGTCGTCCATGCTGAAACTATTGCAGGACCTGTCTTGGGCGTCATCACACAACTAGGTGGACAGACTCCACTTGGTTTAGCAGCAGGTCTCAAGGCCGCCGGAGTTACGATTCTTGGAACAAGTCCAGATGCAATTAATCTCGCTGAAGAACGTGGAGCGTTCGGCCAGGTATTGAAGGAGCAAGGACTCACTGCACCTGAATTTGGAATGGCTGCATCTCAAATGGAAGCTGTTGAGATCGCCCATCGCATTGGTTACCCAGTGCTTGTCCGTCCAAGTTTCGTTCTTGGTGGACGCGGAATGGAGATTGTCTATGACGATGAATCTCTGAGTGGTTTTATCTCGCGCGCAACTGATATCACTCCAGATCATCCAGTATTGGTAGATCGATTCCTCGACTCTGCGATTGAGCTAGATGTTGATGCTCTCTTTGATGGTAACGAGTTATTCCTCGGCGGAATTATGGAACATATCGAAGAGGCAGGTATCCACTCAGGAGATAGCGCCTGCGTGCTTCCTGCTATGACAATTACTGCTGCGCAACGTGAAGAGATTAGGGGCGCAACCCTCAAGATTGCACAAGGAGTTGGAGTTGCAGGGCTTATAAATATTCAATTTGCGATGGCAGATAACGTTCTCTACGTTCTCGAGGCTAATCCTCGCGCATCTCGAACAGTTCCCTTCGTTAGCAAGGCGACAGGTGTCCCACTTGCAAAGGCAGCAGCGAGAATCTCCCTTGGTACTTCGATTGCCGAACTTCGAGTGCAAGGTCTCTTACCTGCAACGGGTGATGGGATAGCAAAAGGTATTAGCGTGAAGGAAGCAGTCCTTCCGTGGAACCGTTTTCGAAGAGTGGATGGACGCGGCGTTGATGCCGTATTGGGACCTGAGATGCGTTCAACAGGTGAAGTAATGGGAATCGCTGCAACATTCGGTGAGTCCTATGCAAAATCTCAAATAAGTTCCTTTGGTCCACTTCCTAAGAGTGGAACCGTATTTATCTCACTCGCTGATAAGGATAAGAATTCGGGTGTAAAGCCAGCGCAGGAACTGAAGGCTCTTGGTTTCCGACTTTTAGCCACCGAAGGAACTGCTGCTTTTTTATCTCAGCACGACGTCAGCTCTGTGACTGTTCGTAAAAATTCGCAGGGCACAGGTCCTATGGGAGAGAAGACAATCGTTGAGATGCTCAATAATGGCGATATCGATCTCGTCATTAATACACCAGTCGGCAGGGGAACCCGCGCCGATGGGTGGGCCATCCGCACAGCGGCGGTACAGAGATCTATTCCGATTATTACTACGACAGCAGGCTTCAGCGCTGCCGTGCAAGGTATAAAGTCGCTCCAATCTGGTGATCTATCGGTTGCCCCTATTCAAGATTGGCTATCTCGTTAATGTCTTCTATCAATCGCAGCGCTGTGCAGCAACAGGCCACGATTGTTGGCAATAAGCGAGTTGGTGCATATCACCAGATCTTGCTCAATGTCGGAGATCTCGTAAAGAGCTGTAAACCTGGAAACTTCATCGCAATTTCAGTTGGGGGAGACTCTTCCCGAATGGTTCTGCGTAGAGCGTTCGCAATATCAAGAGTCTCTGACATTTCGCAATATGGTGGAACGATGGAGCTTATTGTTGCTCCACACGGTTCCGGTAGTAAATGGTTGTGTTCTCAAGTAGAAGGTTCCGAATTAGATATTGTGGCGCCTCTAGGCACTGCATTCGGAATTCCCACTGAACCAATCAACGCTCTTCTTATCGGTGGTGGTTACGGTTCTGCTCCACTCTTTGGTTTAGCCGATGTTCTCAAAACTCGTGGCTGTAAAGTTGATATGTTGCTCGGAGCAAGTGTTGGGAGCAAGATTTATGCGCCCATGGAGGGCAAGCGCTCAGTAAATTCACTACGTATTTATACAGAAGATGGTTCTATGGGCGAGACAGGTCGCGTCACCGAATCTCTTCTCGAAATAGTGCAACAGCGCGCTATTGATGTGATTTATTCATGTGGCCCGATGGCGATGCTGGCTGCGATTACCAAGCTCGTTGCACAGACAGATGTAATCCACCAATGTGCAGTGGAAGAGGCGATGGCCTGTGGAATCGGAATCTGCATGACATGTGTCTTGCCAGTCACCAACTCTGATGGCACCACGTCAATGCTTCGCTCATGTATTGATGGACCGGTCATGGATGGATCTCACGTGCGTTGGGATCTCGTAGGCAAAGTCCCTGAGGTGCAACAGTGACAATCCCGGTAGACCTATCAACAACACTTGCAAACGCGTGGTTTCCAACCCCGATCTTCACCGCTAGTGGTTGTGCAAGCAGCGGAAAAGAGTTGGCTCAATTCTTTCCTCTCAAAGATATCGGAGCAGTGGTTACCAAATCGGTCATGTCGAAGCCACGTCATGGACGCCCAACTCCACGTATGGCTGAAACGCCATCGGGAATGCTTAATTCGATCGGTCTTCAGGGGCCAGGAATCGATTCTTTTTTAGCTAATGATGTCCCGTGGCTTCTTGAGCAGAAGGCTCGCGTCATCGTCTCAATCGCGGGTGAAACGATTGAAGAGTATTCAACGCTTGCTCGCAAGCTGCGCTCTGTATCTGGGCTCAGCGCTGTCGAAGTAAATATTTCATGTCCTAATGTTGAGAATCGCGGATTGGTCTTTGCATGTGACCCAGATGCATCACGCCGGGTTATTGATGGTGTGCGTAAAACAATCGGTGGAGAACTTCCAATCATCGCCAAGCTCTCACCAGATGTCACGGATTTAGCGTCGATTGCTCGAGGAGTTGTTGAGGCTGGAGCTGATGCGCTGGCTTTGATTAATACCGTTTTAGGAATGGTTATAAATCTTGACACTATGAAGCCACACCTGGGTGGAAAGACTGGCGGATTGTCAGGTCCTGCGATACGACCTGTTGCTGTGCGCGCCATCTATCAAGTACACGCAGCCCTTCCTCACATTCCAATCTTAGGAATGGGTGGAGTTGCATCAGGCCGTGACGCGCTCGAACTCATCCTCGCGGGTGCATCAGGTGTCTCTGTCGGTACTGCAAGCTTTGGAAACCCTACTGCGCTCATTACGATTCAAAATGAGTTACGCGATCTACTTGCAGCGCGTGGTTTTGCAACTGTAGCTCAAGCCATCGGGTATGCGCATAGAGAAGAGACGCTATGAAAGCCCCAATCGTTTTAGCTGTTGATACGCCAGATCTGGAAATCGCTAAACAATGGATTTCCTGTACGCAGAAATCGGTAAGTGTCTATAAGTTGGGGCTCGAATTCTTTCTTACCTTTGGTCACGACGGTGTTCGCGCTATCAAAAATGAGACCGATGCCGATATTTTCTTAGATCTCAAGCTTCACGACATTCCGCATACCGTCAAAGGAGCTGCAGCTGCTATCGCTTCTCTGCAACCACGTTTTCTCACAGTTCACGCATCAGGTGGTCCTGCAATGATTGAAGCTGCAGTCGGTGCTGTTCCTCGGACTGACATCACCGCAGTCACAATTCTTACCTCACTATCGGAAGATGACTTATTTAGAATCGGATTCGCAAGTCCCGCACTGGAAAGTGCGGTGGCATTGGCTTCCCTTGCAGTCAACGCAGGAGCGCGAGCCATTGTCTGCTCTCCACTTGAGATTGAGGCCATCCGTGCGACCGTCGGTCCTAGCATTCATATCATTACACCTGGAGTCAGACCGGCAAGTGAGATGGGAAGTGATGATCAAAAGCGCACGATGACACCGCGCGACGCAATCACGGCCGGAGCCAGCTACGTTGTTATCGGTCGGCCAATTACGCAAAGATGGCGCGATGGTGCTGAGGCGATGAGCTCTCAAGCACGCGCCATCGCTGATGAGATTCTGCAGTAATTTAGAGCCATGGGAGCGCCACCGCAATTATCACCTGAAGAGAGAGCGAACGCCTTAGCCAAGGCCAAGTTTTCTAGGCAGGTTCGCGCTGGAGTAAAGCTACGTATAAAGAACCAAGATTTATCAATCGCGCAGGTGCTCGAGATTGCACACAATGATGAAGCGATTGCAAAGATGCGCGTATGTGAACTAGTGGAATCTGTTCCTGGAATGGGAAAGATTCGAGCCAAAGCACTTCTGGAGCGACTCAACATCTCACTGACCCGCAGAGTTCAAGGTTTAGGACGACATCAAGTTCAATCTTTACTGCGCGAATTTGATCTCCCAACCGGAGTTGCTAAGGGCAAGCTCGTCGTTCTTTCAGGTCCTGGGGGAGTAGGAAAGAGCACTGTCGCAAAGGCCCTTAAAGGTTCATCACCTTTCTTTGTCAGCATTTCAGCAACTACACGTGCTCCACGATTTAATGAGGTTGAAGGCGTTGATTATCATTTCTATACACACGAGAAGTTTGATCAAGCGATTTCTCATGGAGAGTTTCTTGAGTGGGCAGAGTTTGCTGGAAATAGATACGGAACTCCACGTAGAGCGGTTGAGGATGCACTGCGTGAAGGCCAGAGCGTTCTGTTGGAAATTGAAATCACTGGTGCGCGCCAGGTAAAGGAGAAAGTTCCAGAGGCTCTCCTTGTCTTCCTCGAGCCACCGACCTGGGAAGAGCTCGTCTCTCGACTAGAAGGGCGAGGAACTGATAGCCCTGAAAGACGTGCCGCCCGCCTTGCTCTAGCTCAAGAAGAGATGGCTGCAGCCTCTTTCTTCGATAAAGTGCTGATAAATGAAGAGGTCGAGAAGGTGGTCGCATCCCTGATAGAATTCGCATCTGCCGATTAAGGCTTAATTTTTACCAGTTGCATCAAATATAAGGAGCACAGATGAGCGCACATATGGATGGCATTACAAATCCACCTATCGACGAACTACTCGATAAGGCAGGTTCTAAGTACAGCCTTGTTCTCTACGCAGCAAAGCGCGCACGTCAGATCAATGCTTACTACTCACAGCTTGGTGAAGGTCTCCTTGAATACGTTGGTCCGCTAGTGGATACGCACGTTCACGAGAAGCCTCTCTCAATTGCACTTCGTGAAATCAACGAAGGCCTTTTGACAATCGAAAATCTAGAACCAACCGCTTAATTTCTATTCGACCACCCATGCAAGGTCACGGCCGCGAGGTAATTCTCGGTGTAGGTGGTGGGATTGCGGCCTATAAATCCTGTGATCTCCTTCGCAGATTACAAGAGCGCGGTTTTCTGGTAACAGTTGTCCCAACACCATCTAGCCTCAACTTTGTAGGTAGCGCAACGTGGGAAGCTCTCTCTGGAAGAAGTGTTACGACTGAAGTCTTTCAGGATGTGCATGAAGTTAGACATATCTCGCTAGCTAAGTTAGCTAATTTCATCATCATTGCACCAGCAACTGCAGATCTCATAGCCCGAATTGCACATGGTCGCGCGGATGATTTGCTGACCAATGTCATTCTCGCAGCCGATGTTCCAATCCTTATCGTTCCTGCAATGCACCCCAACATGTGGAATGACCCCGCCACCATTGCCAATGTCTCTACGCTGCGTCAACGTGGAGTCACGGTTATGGATCCTGAAGTAGGCGCCTTGACCAGCGGAGATACGGGTCAAGGGAGATTCCCTGAGACCGCCAACATACTTTCGGCATTTAACGAGATAGCAGAATTAGGATCGGATTTATTGGGCAAGAAGGTCTTAGTCACAGCTGGTGGAACGCGCGAAGCGATTGATCCAGTTCGCTATATAGGAAATAAATCATCCGGCAAACAAGGTTACGCAATTGCCCGGGCCGCTCTTCAACGTGGAGCAGATGTCACGGTGATTGCGGCGAATGTTTCACTCGCTCCAATTGCAGGAGTTCGAACTATCGAGGTGAGCTCTGCCAAGCAGATGTTGGAAAGGCTTCGCGAAGAGTTTGTGCACACTGATATTTTGGCTATGACAGCAGCGATTGCTGATGCAAGACCTTCGCAAGAGTCGAGTGCAAAGATTAAGAAGTCGGAATACATCAAGATTGATTTGGTAGAAAACCCTGACTTGCTCGCAGATATTTTGCCGCTGAAGAAGGATCAGCTCATTATCGCCTTCGCTGCGGAGAGTTCTCATGACGAAGCCGAAGCTCAACGCAAATTGGCGTCAAAGGGTGCCGATATCCTCTATCTCAACGATATTTCACATGACGATATCTTCAATAGCGAGACAACGTATGGTGAGATCTTTAATCTCAATGGATCTGTCGCAAAGGTGGCGAAGACCACCAAAGACACGCTTGCCCACCAACTACTCGATCAAGCCCTTCTTCAGTTAGGTTAGGACAATGTCAAAGCGCCTCTTCACATCAGAATCAGTTACCGAAGGTCATCCGGATAAGATCGCGGATCAGATCTCTGACGCCATCTTAGATTCACTCATCGGACAAGATCCCACTAGCCGAGTTGCTGTTGAGACTCTGATTACAACAGGTCAAGTGCACGTTGCTGGCGAAGTCACAACTAATGGTTACGCCGATGTGATGGGAATTGTTCGCGATACCGTCATCGGTATTGGCTATGACTCATCTATTAAAGGTTTCGATGGAAATAGTTGTGGTGTCTCAATCTCGATTGGCCAACAGTCGCCAGATATTGCGCAGGGTGTCGATGATGCTTTCGAACATCGAGTCGCATCAGCAGTCGATCCACTCGATTTACAAGGAGCTGGCGATCAAGGTTTGATGTTTGGTTACGCATGCGATGATACAAAAGAGCTCATGCCACTTCCTATCTGGTTAGCCCATGAATTGGCACAGCAACTCTCTAAGGTCCGCAAATCAGGTGCACTTCCTTACCTTCGCCCAGATGGTAAGACTCAAGTAACGATTGAATATGATGGTGATAAAGCTGTTGCACTCGACACCGTTGTTATCTCGAGCCAGCACTCAGAAGATGTAGATGTGATGAAGCAATTAACTCCAGAGATTATTGCTCAGGTGATCGATCCAATTTTGTCCAAGATTGATCTTCCACGAAAGAATTTACACACCTTAATCAACCCAACCGGACGCTTCGTTATCGGCGGACCAATGGGAGATGCAGGGCTAACTGGTCGAAAGATTATCGTGGATACATATGGCGGAATGGCTCGCCATGGTGGCGGAGCATTCTCAGGCAAAGATCCTTCAAAGGTAGATCGTTCGGCTGCATATGCAATGCGATGGGTTGCAAAGAATGTAGTGGCCGCAGGCCTTGCACGTCGTTGTGAAGTTCAGGTTGCTTATGCAATTGGTAAGGCGCAGCCTGTCGGTGTATTTGTTGAAACTTTTGGTACTGAAACTGTTCCAGTTCAGAAGATTCAGGATGCTGTGACGACAGTCTTCGATCTACGCCCGGCAGCAATCATTCGCGATCTCAATCTTAAGCGCCCAATTTATTCAGCAACTGCTGCATATGGCCATTTCGGTCGCGAACTTCCCAATTTCACATGGGAAGTAACAAATCGCGTCTCCGAATTGCAAGCAGCGGTTAAATAGATTTAGGTGTAACAGGTGGCAGCTGTAAGGCCACTTCGCCTCAAAACTGAGGTTGTCTCACGTGATGAAAAAATCAGTGCAACCGAACTACCGGTAGCGCGAGTTTGGGTTGATAATGGGATCTATCATCTGGATAGCTCATACGATTATTTGATCCCGCAATCTCTCAGCGAGAATGTCTCTGTTGGCGTATGTATAGAAGTTCCCTTCAATGGTCGCACAGTTGAGGCGATCGTTCTTGAACGGCTGCCTGAGAGTCACAGCTCCAAACTTAAATATATTCTCAAGGTTATCTCTCCCATCGCAGTGGCTACACCGAGCACCCTTGCACTGATTGCGGCAGTCTCGAAACGTTGGGCTGCACATCCTTATGACGTCATTCGCTCGGCTATCCCACCACGGGCGGCAAGTGTTGAGAAGGAGTTATTCGAGCCTTCTCACGCGAAGATAAAGATCACCAAACCATCGCGAAGTTATCTGCAACTGCCACCTTTTGCGGAAGAGTCAGAAATAATCGCAGAGCATATGAGGGTATGCAGCAGAGATGGTCGGGTCCTAGTCATCGTTCCCGAAAGTCGTTTCGTTGATCAGATATGCAATCTGTATCCCGGTGCGATCTCTATCGATTCTTCGCTCGACCGTACTACTCGATATCGCAATTTTCTCAAGGCAGTCCATGGTTCTGCAGATATCTTTGTAGGAACACGTAGCGCGGTCTTCGTGCCGATTCCAGGCCTCACACGTATCGTCGTTGCAGATGAAGGTTCAGAGAATAGTTATGAGCGACGTTCACCTGGATGGAATGTTCGAGACGTTGCCATAGTGCGTTCCCAGATTGAGAAGGTCTCCTTAGATTTCATTGGATATTCACCTAGCTCAGAGATTTCTCGTCTCATAGAGTTGAAGTGGGTTACCTATAGCGCAGTGCGCCACAAGGTCTCTGTCCAGAATTTCCAACAAAGTACGAGCGAGTTACTTCCGGGCCGGATTATTTCTGAGGTTCGAAGGGCCTTGCAGAAGGGTCCAGTACTTTTTATCGCCTCACGCAAAGGCTATTCGCAGGCGCTCTCGTGTGCGCGTTGTCGCAATGTCGCTCGATGCGAATGTGGAGGTCGACTCTTTAAGAGCTCACCGAATTCAAAACCTGAGTGCGCACTCTGCGGAGTAAAGCAAGATCCGTGGAGCTGCACATGGTGTCAGGGCGTGACTCCATTTCTTATTGGCCGTGGTAGTGCCAGATTTGCACAAGAGATTGGTTCAGCTTTTCCGGGTAATCAGATTACGGTTTCTGAAGGAGACCACATTCTCGATAAGTATGAAAAGAGTGACGGAATCGTTATTGCAACGCCTGGCTCTATACCAGTTGCGCAGAGTGGATATAGCGCACTAGTAATTCTTGAGGGAGATTCATACTTTGCTCAATCTGACATTCGCTCGCAGGAGCGCACCCGCGAATTGTTCTTCTCATGTGGGGGATTCTTGAGTAAGGATGGCGCCTTGTTACTTGTTTTAGCGAATGAAAACCCCATTATTGGAGCACTTTCGTCCTGGAAACCATCATTGCTCGCACAACGTGAATTGCGCGAAAGGCAAGAGGTATCACTTCCTCCGTATGTTCGAGCGCTCTCACTTGATATTGCTACGGCGGAAGTCAACCAGTTGATTCGCGGATTGGAGGTAGCCCGCGGTGAGAAGAGACTTCCAATAGATTCACGAATTCTGGGACCTGTCGAGTTAAAGGGTTCACTATCAAGAGTCCTGATAATGGCTCCTATTAATGAAGGTGAAGCGCTCATCACATTTATTCACGAGTATCAGAGACGTAGAAGTGCGGCGAAGAAGACCCTTGCTACTCTGCGAATAGATCCGTATTCATTGACCCGATAGGTAAGATAGGCACATGTCTATCAAGCCTATTCGCCACTTTGGTGATCCTGTTTTGGTGACGCCTGCAGATAACGTGCTCGATTTCGATAAAGAGCTTCGCACTCTCGTCAAAGATTTAACGGAGACGATGTTAGATGCCCCCGGTGCAGGTCTTGCGGCTCCTCAAATTGGAGTGCCGCTACGAGTCTTTGTCTGGGATGTCGATGAAGCGCTAGGTCATCTCATCAATCCAACCCTTGATCTGAGTGAGGAGATCCAGGAAGGTGATGAAGGTTGTCTCTCTTTTCCCGATCTTGTCTATCCAACTCCACGATCATTTCGCGCAGTCGCTAAGGGATTTAATATGCATGGAGAACCTATAGTCGTTGAAGGTACTGAACTTTTAGCGCGCGCGCTTCAACATGAGACCGATCATCTCAACGGAATTCTCTTCATCGACCGACTTTCAGAGGAAGATCGCAAGATCGCAATGAAGGATATTCGTGAAGCGGATTGGTTTGGCTTGGCCAGCTCGATGGGAACGGCTCCACAGATCCGTATTTCACCGCATGATCCTTTTGGTCGGGGGCTCTGATTGCGTATTGCAGTCGCCGCCACACCCGCCGTGGCAATTCCAACGCTGAACGCACTTCTTGATTCAGAACATGTACTTGCCTTGATTATTACTCAACCTGATAGACCTGCTGGACGTGGGCTGCAATTGCAAGAGTCAGATGTTTCTCAGTGGGCTGCAGCAAAGGCCATTCACACTTTCAAACCAGAGACTTCCGAGCAATTGTTACCACTTTTGGCCGATGTAGATGTTCTTCTCACAATTGGCTATGGAGTACTGCTTCCTAGCGAGGTAATAAATGCACCTACGTATGGCTCGCTCAATCTGCACTTCTCACTTCTTCCGCGTTGGCGCGGTGCAGCTCCTGTCCAACGAGCGATTGAAGCCGGTGACTCGTTATCAGGAGTCACAGTCTTTGCACTCGATGAAGGTATGGATACGGGGCCAATCTATTCTGTAAAAAAGTTTGCACTCGATAGTGACATTACAAGCGATGAACTATTTAATGAGTTAGCTGATGTTGGGGTTGAAGCTGTGATGGAAACGCTAGCCGCGATTGAAGCCGGAAGAAAGCCAACCGCACAAAAAAGTGAGGGCGCCACTCGTGCCTATAAATTGCAGAAGAGCGAAGGCGAGATAGATTGGCAGGCAAGTGCAGAAGAGGTTTCACGCAAGATACGAGCATTCACATCTAACCCAGGAGCGTGGACAACCTTTCGTGGATTAACCATGAAGATTGAATCCGCTACTTTCAATGAGATGAAGATTGAGCCGGGGCTGATTGTGCAAGAGGGAAAAAAGGTAAACGTCGGGACAGGTACGACTTCTCTCACAATCGGATTTTGTACGCCGGCTGGCAAACAACGTATGGACTCTGCTTCATGGATTAATGGCGCACGGTTGAATTCAGGTGAGAGATTTGGTTAAACCCCGTAGGGACTCATTCCAAAAACCTAAGCCTGATGCAGTTCGGTCATTAGTCTTCGATATTCTCTCCGAAGTAAATCGCCGCGGGGGATACTCAAACCTATTACTGCCACAGGCTCTTGCTGCATCAGATTTTGAAGTTCGTGATCGTGGTTTCGCCACCGAGTTGCTCTACGGCACTTTACGGATGCAAGGTCGACATGACTATATCTTGCGTCAGATTGTCGATAGACCTTGGGATGAGATAGATGAAGGAATAGTCGATGTGATGCGCCTCGGTGTACATCAACTCCATGAAATGCGTGTTGCAACCCATGCTGCCGTCTCTGCAACTGTTGAACTAGCTCGTAAAGTTCTAGGCGAGTCGAAGGCTTCATTCGTGAACGCTTTGTTGCGTAAGGTAAGTGCGCAGTCTCTGGATGAATGGATGGAACCTGTACACCAGATTCAAGATCCCGTTACTCGACTCTCGATCCTGTATTCACATCCCGAATGGATTGTGTCGGCGTATTTTGATCTCTTAAAGGATTTTGCTCGCGTAGAGCTTGAGTTGAAGATCAATAATGTTCCGGCCCTTCCCACCCTCGTTGCATGGCCAGGAGCATCTACGCAAGAAGAGTTGATTGCACTTGGGGCAGAGGCGACTGAATATTCTCCTTATGGAGCACGTCTTGCTGGTTCACCTGGCGCACTTGAAATCATCAGACATCGTCGCGCAGGAGTGCAGGATGAAGGATCACAGCTTGTCACCGAAGTTTTCGCCCAAGCAACCCGGGAATCTCACTCCATTCTCGACATATGTGCTGGACCTGGCGGAAAGGCTGCGCTTTTATCTCATATAGCCGAGACAACTAATAGAGAATTTGTTGCGAACGAGATATCTGAACCACGCGCGAAATTGGTCAAGGCGGTCGTAGGAAAGTTTCCAGTATGGGTTGGGGATGCTCGAGAGATTTCTAGTCATAGCCAAACCTTTGACGCAATTCTGGCAGATGTACCGTGTACTGGACTAGGTGCATTGCGCAGGCGACCTGAAGTTCGTTGGCGACGCACGGTGCAAGATCTGCGCGAGTTAACACAGTTGCAATTGGAGATCACCAAAGCGGCTGTCTCCGTCCTCAATAACGGTGGAATCTATGGGTATGCAACATGCAGTCCACACTTTGCTGAAACGCTCGGGCAGGTGAAGATGATTCTTAAACAGAACCCTGAACTTGAGCAGATTGATGTTGCTCCATTCCTTCCTGCAAATTTGCACGGTGCTACACGAGATCATGCGATGGCGCTGTGGACCTCCCAGCACGGTACTGATTCAATGTTCTTGGCCTTGTTTCAGAAGAAGGCGTAGGCTAATCACGTGAGTTCGCATATTCGAATTACTCCCAGCATTCTTAATGCGGATATGGGCAATCTGACATCTGAAATAGCGAAGATTGCATCAGTCAGCGATTTGCTCCACCTCGATGTCATGGATGATCTCTTTGTCCCCAACTTCACATTTGATTTTGAAGCAGCATCAAAAATAATCTCCCAATCACCGCTCCCAGTCGATGCACATCTCATGGTTGCGAATGTTGATTCCATCGCTATCCAATATGCTGAAATTGGAGCCGCTAGCGTCACGGTCCACGTGGAGGCGGTAAATAGTCTGCAAGCAACGCTACGAGGGGTACGAAAAGCTGGAGCACGTGCTGCAATAGCCCTGAAACCTGCGACAGATATTGAGGAGTACGAAACATTTATAGATGATGTCGATATGTTCTTGATCATGACTGTTGAACCTGGCTTCGGTGGACAGAAATTTATGGCAGATATGATGGAGAAGGTGCGACGCACGCGAAAAATTATTGGTTCAAGACCTATCTGGCTGCAAGTAGATGGTGGAATCTCCCTTGAGACAATCGAGATTGCGCGTGAGGCTGGAGCTGACACATTTGTCGCAGGAAGTGCTGTATTTAACTCTGCTGATCCCGCTCAGATGATTAATCTCCTCCGAGCCAAGGCCGAGCACGAGTAAAGTAGCGCTATGAAATCCTTCGATTCACTCTGGGCGGAGCTGGCTGCAAAGGCTCTATCCCGTACCGAAGGTTCAGCAACTGTTGCAGCACTCGATGCTGGAGTGCACTCCATTGGTAAGAAAGTTCTCGAAGAAGCTGGTGAAGTGTGGCTGGCTGCAGAGCATGAATCTAATGAAGCGTTAGCCGAAGAGATAAGCCAACTTATCTATCATCTGCAAACTCTCATGTTGTCTCGCGGCTTAACGCCTGATGATATCTACCGTTATTTATAGTTCACGTAAACCTTAGAAGGAGTTTCATGTTAAGAATTGCGGTGCCCAATAAGGGTTCATTAGCAGATGCTTCTATCGCCATTTTGAAGGAGGCGGGCTATCGCCAAAGAACTGATTCACGAGATCTCGTCTTAACTGATCCCGATAATGGTGTTGAGTTTTACTATCTTCGCCCACGAGACATTGCAATCTATGTTGGATCAGGCGAACTAGAGGCTGGCATTACAGGACGTGATTTACTGATCGATTCAGCTGCAGAAGCAGATGAGATTCTCGCCCTCGACTTTGGTGGCTCTACCTTTAGATTTGCAGCACCTGCCACTCGCGAGTGGAAGATCTCTGAAATCGCTGGAAAGCGCGTCGCAACTGCATATCCCGGTTTAGTCCAGAAGCACTTAACTGATCTAGCAATTTCAGCCTCAGTGGTGCGCCTTGACGGAGCCGTAGAAAGTAGCGTCCGACTCGGAGTTGCAGACCTCATTGCAGATGTGGTGAGTACTGGAAACACGCTGAAGCAGGCAGGGCTTGCGATCTTTGGCGATCCCATTCTTCACTCAGAGGCAATTCTTATCAATCGCAAGGGGACGACAGTTCCAGCAGAGTTAGAGATCCTTATTCGACGGTTGCAGGGTGTCGTAACGGCGCGCCAATATGTTCTACTCGATTATGACATTCCTACAGTCAGTGTCGATAAAGCCTGTGCAATTACACCCGGTCTTGAATCGCCAACGATTTCTCCTTTGCAGAAAGCGGATTGGGTCGCAGTCAGAGCAATGGTCTTACGCAAGGATACAAACCGACTTATGGATGAGCTATGGGCGTTGGGAGCTCGCGGAATTCTCGTAACTGATATTCATGCTTGCAGACTCTAACTATTTACGAGTCGCGCCCGCTTCTTCCACTTCTTCTCGGGTAATTCCTAACAAGTAGAGTACTGAGTCCAGATACGGCGCACTCACTGAACTATCTGCAGCAGCTTTTACTGCGGGTTTAGCATTGAAGGCGATTCCGAGTCCAGCAATCGAGATCATATCTAAATCATTTGCACCATCACCGATCGCGATTGTCTGTTCGAGGGTTACCCCTTCGATGGCAGCAAAATCGCGTAGTGCAGTTGCCTTTGCAGCGCGGTCAATGATTGCACCCTTTACCTTGCCCGTGAGAGCACCATCGACGACCTCAAGTGAGTTCGCGCGCACGTGTGCAATCTGCAGATCCTTAGCGATAGGTTCGATCACTTCTGTGAAACCACCTGAGACAAGTGCAACGCTATGACCTAGCTTGTGAAGAGTCTGAACCAATGTACGAGCACCTGGCGTCAAGGTGATTTCCTTGCGAACTTCCTCAATCACAGATTCAGGTAAGCCCTTAAGAAGAGCAACCCGAGCAATGAGGCTTTCAGCGAAATCTATTTCACCGCGCATTGCAGAATCGGTGATTGCAATAACCTGATCGCCGACACCCGCCTTAGCTGCTAGCAGTTCGATAACTTCCTGTTGAATAAGGGTCGAGTCAACGTCCATCACAACTAATTTCTTAGCCCAACGCATGAGACCACCGGGGGAGACTGCGATATCGACGTTGTTGCTCGTTGTCACTTCAGCTAAGCATTGACGTATTGAGAGTTGATCGGCGCCAGAGACAAGAAATTCAATTGCTGTGATGGGATAACTTGCCGTCCTTTGAATGCGTTCAATATTTCCACCCTGCGAGGCAATGGCTGCAGCAATGGCGGCGATAGCAGTTGGTGGCAATGGATTTCCCAATGCAACTACGTGTACTAGCCCTGACTTTGCAGCAATTGTTGATTGCCCTTGCTCCTGGAATGAGGTTGCAATATCGATGGAGAGGCGATCAGCGCAGTTCTGTAGATCATCCTCAATCGCTTGCGCATGCGCGGGGTTGAGAGCTATCAAAACTGTGAGAATAAGGCGATCACGAATGACAACCTGTTCAATATCTACAACGGTAATGGAAAATGGTGCCAAGGTCTCGAAGAGCGCTTGGGTAATTCCAGGGGAATCAATTCCCGATACGAGGATTAGACCCGTGTATTGGCTACTTTCCGCGTTCATAGGGGCGAGGTTATCGCGAATCACTACGCGCTAGTCGACAATTGAGCGTGATTCTCCTTTCAAAGATATATCTTTCACTCCTATGAGTAGTAATTGCGTTCTCGAATTACGAGATGTCTCAGTCCGTCGTGGGCAGAAGACGATTCTTGGCCCGATCACTTTCTCTATTTCAGAGGGCGAGCGATGGGTTGTTCTAGGACCCAATGGCGCAGGCAAATCAACTCTTCTGCAGATTTTGGCTACGCGAATCTTTCCTACTCAGGGAACTGTGACAGTTCTTGATAAAGAGATGGGCAAGGTTGATCTCTGGGAACTTCGTACCAGAATTGGAATATGCGGGACCTTGATTTCCGAAGATATTCCGTATGAAGAGAAGGTACGCGATGTCGTATTAACTGCAGCATATGCAGTACTGGGACGATGGAACGAAGCCTACGATTTATGGGATGAGTCTCGTGCGGTAGCGCTTCTGACAACCTTTGGCGTCAGAGAGATGGCAGATCGTAGTTACGGCACGCTCAGTGATGGCGAGAAGAAGCGAGTGCAGATTTCACGCGCGCTCATGGCTGATCCTGAACTATTGCTTCTTGATGAACCAACAGCTGGGCTTGATTTGGGAGGGAGAGAAGATCTTCTTAAGCGCTTCTCACTCTTTGCATCGGATTCTTCCGCACCAGCCTCGATCTTGGTTACTCATCACATTGAGGAAATCCCCGTAGGAACAACCCACGCGCTCATTCTCAAGGATGGAAATATCGCAGTCTCTGGTCCCATAGATCAAGTGATTACATCTGAACATATGTCAGCAGTGTTCGAATTACCTATGGAAGTTCGTTATGAAGGATCTCGATTCTTCGCGCGTGCACTCTAGCTGGCTACCAGTCCTCGACCCTCTGCGTGGTCAGATCAACGAAATACTCAAAGGAATTGATTCTGAAACAGTCACTCCAGCACCCGATCTCATTTTTCGCGCATTTTCGATCTCGCTCGATGATGTTCGGTGCGTCATTATCGGGCAAGACCCTTATCCAACTGCAGGTCATGCGCATGGTCTTGCATTCTCAACTGATTCTCACGTGCGGCCGTTGCCAAAAAGTTTGCATAATATCTTTCTAGAGCGAGAATCTGATCTTGGTATCGCACCAACATCCAACGGCGATCTCTCTGCTTGGTCGGCGCAAGGAGTTATGTTGCTCAACCGAGTTCTCACTACCGAAGTGGGAATCGCCAATGCTCACAGCACAGTGGGTTGGCAGAAGATAACTGAGGCTGTCGCGCGTGAATTAGGAGCAAGAGATGTTGTTGCAATCTTGTGGGGCAATCAAGCACAAGAGCTATCTTCCTACTTTACCTACCGTGTTGAATCAGCGCACCCAAGTCCTCTGAGTTCCTACCGTGGCTTCTTTGGTTCAAAACCATTTTCACGAGTGAATGAAATCCTTGCCTCTCAAGGTAAGAGTCCAATCGTCTGGAAATAGAGAAAGGCCCCACAGATAATCTGCAGGGCCTTCCTTTACTTTTACGTATCGACTAGTTGCTAACCCACATATTGATAGGTGATTGCAAGAAGTAGATGACAAAGAGTGCAGATACTAAGTACAGAAGTGCATGTACTTCTTTTCTGCGTCCCTGAACAACTCGAATGAGTACGTGTGAGAGGAATCCCGCACCAATACCCACTGAGATGTTATATGTGAAAGGCATCAAGATGATTGAAAGGAATGCAGGCATTCCGATTCCGTAATCCGACCAATCGATATCTTTGATCTGGGACATCATCAAGAATCCAACAATAACAAGTGCTGGGGTGGCAGCCTCGTAAGGGATGATCTTTACAACTGGAGCTAGGAATGTGGTGAGCAGGAAGAGAATTCCTGTCACTACTGATGCAAGACCTGTTCGGGCACCTTCGCCCACACCAGATGCTGATTCGATATAACTGGTGTTAGATGAAATGCTTCCTACTCCACCTGCTGCAGCCGCAACTGAGTCGACAAAGAGGATTCGATTGTTGTTAGGAATATTTCCTTGACCATCAATTAATCCACCTTCTGTCGCAATCGCTGTGACAGTACCAACGGTGTCGAAGAAGTCAGAGAGCAGCAAAGTAAAGACGAGAAGAACAGCTGCAACAATTGATACTCCAGATACATGGAATGCGCCGAATAGATCGAACTTTCCAAAGAGGCTGAAATCTGGCTTATCTACGACAGTAGATGGGATGTGAGGAACGTTGAGTCCCCAACCCTTTGGATTGACATAGTCGCCACCAGCTGTGACAAAACCTTTGTAATCTGCTGGCATCTTTCCACCGAAGACATTATCTACAACGCCCTTAGGGAGGTAGTTTTCACCGATCTTAAATGCCTTCTCAACAATGATTGACAGAATTGTTGCGGCGATTACGCCGATCAGAATTGCTCCCTTAACCTTGCGAATCATCAAAACGATGATGGTGATCAAGCCGAAACCAAAGACAACGATTGGCCATCCAACAAGATTTCCGTTATCACCCAAGGTAACTGGAACTGGGCCTTGGCCAGTGCGTCGAACGAAACCAGCATCGACCAAACCGATCAAGGTAATAAATAGTCCGATACCGACTGAGATAGCAATCTTTAGCTGCTGTGGCACGGCGCGGAATACCGCTGTTCTAAATCCCGTGAGAACAAGCACTGTGATGATGAGTCCTTCAACGACAATGAGTCCCATTGCATCCGCCCACGTCATACGTGATGCGATACCAACGGCTACAAATGTATTGAGTCCAAGTCCTGTTGCAAGTGCGAGTGGAAAGTTCGCATATGCGCCCATAAAGAGGGTTAAGAGACCTGCCATCAGAGCGGTCATCGCGGCTATGGCTGCGAAGTTAGCACCGTCGGTGCCACCGCCTAGATAATGGCCAGTGCTGTCTTTAGCGCCACCTAAAATAAGTGGATTGAGCGCAACGATGTAGGCCATGGTGAAGAACGTAACGAAACCGCCTCGCACTTCACGTCCTACAGTTGAGCCACGTTCTGATATTTTGAAGAAAGTATCAAGCATGACGAACCTTCCTGATTTTGTTATCGGGGGTGTTTGCGACCCCGTGTGAAGTGACGGGTCACAAACCCGGGGGAAGGTAGTGTCAGGCTAGTAGATGCGCTCGGCTACTTCTGAGTCAGGCGCGCGACGATTCCTAAGAAAATGGCGACAGATTGCCCAATGAGGAGCGCAAAAAGAGCGGTTCCGATACCCACAGTGCCGCCGAGAAGCCATCCGATGACGAGCACAACGAGCTCTATACCTAGCCTCACACGCCCTACTCGAATACCTGTGCGGTAGTGGATTCCAGTCATGGCGCCATCTCGTGGCCCAGGCCCGAGACCACACGTTATGTAGAGCGAAGAGCCAAGTCCCACCATAGCGATTCCAATGAGATCAAAGAGTATTCCAGTCGACATCGAACTCTGTTCGGGAAAAATCTGAGTTCCTACCTGGATGAAGGTTGCGATGAGAACGATATTTGAAATGGTTCCAAAGCCTGGCTTTTCGCGAAGTGGAATCCACAGCAGCAATACAAAGGTGCTGATAACAAGAGTTGCAAAACCAATACTCATCCCCGTTTTAAGTGTGAGACCTTGTGCAAAAACTGTCCACGGCGCATTACCTTGGTTTCCTTGGATCAAAAGTGAGTCACCTAATCCAAAGATGATGAGACCCACAAATAGTATGAGGACGCGCACGGGGGAGAGATCCCATCGCGATTGTGCGCGCCACGGGGTGACGGGAACTGTTTTATGAGGAGCAAGGAGCTTACGGAAGGCCGATAACTTCATTGTCAGAGTCTATAGTTATTCAATGTTTATAGGTCTAGGAACAGTAATCAATGTTGTCGCAGTCCTTGTCGGATCAACAATTGGAATCGCAGTTGGCTCACGGATTACAAAATCCGCAACCAGTTTGATTACAGATATCCTCGGATTAATCACCCTCCTAGGTGCAACCTCTGCGATTATCCCGCTCTGGAGCCCTCAATTCGTTTCATCATTTCCTAAAGGCGCTTCGCTTCTCATCATTCTGGCCTCCATGTTGCTCGGAGGCCTCATAGGTTCAGCTCTATCACTTGAAACACGTCTCGATTCTTTTGGTGAGAATCTGCGCAAGAGATTTAAGGCATCAAGTGAGAGCCCATTTGTTGAGGGCTTTGTGTCAGCATCACTTCTCTTTGTCATCGGACCGCTTGCAATCCTCGGCAGTGTCAGCGATGGAATGTCTCAAGGTATCGATCAATTGATACTGAAATCTTCGCTCGACTTCTTCGCTTCGATGGCCTTTGCGTCAACTCTCGGTTGGGGCGTTGCAGCATCCATTATTCCAGTAGCCGTGTATCAAGGTTTTTGGACCGTCATCGGACTCGCTTCTGGATCGATTCTGAGTCAGTATCAAATCGATGCAATGACCGTATGTGGTGGACTTATGCTGGTTGGAATCGCACTACGACTTTTAGATATTAAGAGAATTGCAGTTGCCAATCTCTTACCTGCATTGGTCATAGCTCCGCTACTTGCCACTGCAGTGCACGCTTTGAATTAGCGAGGTTGTGGTTTAGAAAGTCGAAGCGTCAATGACGAAACGATATTTAACATCGCTTGCAACGGTTCTTTTATAGGCTTCATTGATGTAATCAGCTTTGATGACTTCGACATCGCTGACGATATTTTTCTCTCCACAGAAATTGAGCATCTCTTGCAGCTCAGGCAATCCACCGATCATGGAACCACCAATCGAACGACGACCATTAAGGAGCGTGCCAGCGTTGAGCGCATAAGGCTTACCTGGCAACCCGATGACGACGAGGGTGCCATTCAACTTGAGTAAGTTGAGATAGAGATCGATATCTACCTCCGCGCTGACTGTATTGAGAATGACGTCGAACGTCTTGGCATGCTCTTTAAATACTGACTTATCGTTTGTAGCAATAAATGAATGTGCT
>Ga0209188_1001114_pt1 | contig 22811 bp, 23 predicted proteins | sample C_130625_EF_Meta_FD_187307 | JGI IMG/M metagenome (GOLD analysis project Ga0209188, IMG submission 187307) | Freshwater microbial communities from Lake Croche, Canada to study carbon cycling - C_130625_EF_MetaG (SPAdes) (version 2) | ecosystem: Environmental > Aquatic > Freshwater > Lake... | reverse complement strand
GAAAAACAAATATGAAAGTAAATGAAGAATGACTTATCTTTTGCTTGAAAAACAGGTAGAGGTATATATGTGACTTGTGTATGTTCTTTAATCTGGATTTATTAGTTATCCAAATTAAAAAAGTGAAAAACTTTCGCCGGAGCCCCTTCCTCGCTCCTAGGCCGTGCACAGCAACTTTCCTCCGACTTCCATCGGATTCTGATCTATGCTCCGGACTAGTTTCGCTTGGATCAATTTCCCAAGCTAACTAATCGTCACTCCTTACTTTGTCTGGTCGCCGCGTTTTCACACCATCAACCAGTCCATTTTGGGAGTCTTACCTTCAAGACTAGTAGCACAATTACTACTAATCCCTACACCAGGCATTTAGGCGTCCACTCTGTTCCCAAATCCTTCGTGCGCCATCTCAGCGCCATACCCACGTCGTTATTTTCCCCCAAGACTTTCGTCAAGAGGGTCGGACTACTTATGGGATCTCGTCCTAAGTGTATCAGGTCTCATCACCAAACACACTTTTGCTTTGCTACATTCCAAGAATTAAAGGGATGGCCTCACGGTCCCACCATCTTAACAACTGTCTCAAGTTGCCTAAGATCTCATCACACCCTGTCCCTAATTGCTTGCGCATGCGGAACCTTCAGGTGAGAGCTAATTGGTAGCATCAAAGTCTATGGAAGCACTCTCCATTACATATACCGCCCCTTCTCATCGCGGTATAGAGTCGACACCGCCCAAAACCCTTGTCGTCAAACAGAGGGGTTCAAATTAGTATCGTCCTAGGTCCCTGCTAGGAGGTTCCTACCACTTACTTGATTGGAATGAAAGAATCCGTTTTTCATGGTTTGTGTAATAAACCTAAATGAAAAACGCCCCAATCCCGTCGCGTTTTCTGTCATACACCACCATTCCTACAAAGCTGCAACCCGTGTGGCTTTCGCCTGGTACCCTTCCCTAGTTTGGGCCTTGCAATGTATCATTAGTATGTCCACGGGACCCCAGAAGAGTCCCTACACTTAATATCATTGGAATCAAGAAATCCGTTTTTCATGGTTCGGTATACGAGATACCATAAGGAAAAAAGTTTTCCCCAGCTTCACTCTAGAAACTGACCCCCAGTGGAGGCTTTTAAGGTGCCCCATCTCTTCTCGCACCTTTTTACGTCACACCCTACCCATCCCTATTAATCAGCAGGCCCATGTCATTGGTCCATCAAGCCCAATCCCACCAGCAGCTATCTGCTCTGTGTCCATTGGAGAGATCCCTTCCTAAGGGCATCCCATTAACTCGGCTTCGTATCGCGACAGGAGGTTTCCCCACTGATCTTTCAGAATCGTAACTGACTCACCCTCTCCCAAACGGCAGCAGGGGGTGGTTACTATTGATGTGTCCGTTGTCATGTGCCCCAAATTCCTCGCACATAACTGTTACACCCTCCTAAAATTACTGAACCGCCAAAATAGTAAGGCGAATCCAGCAGGTGTATCCAAGGGGCATTCCTACACGCCCCAACCTTTATTTCTTTGGAATCAAGAAATCCGTTTTTCATGATTCAAAACGGAATCACTTTCTAATAATAATTGGAAATCAAGGATGCCAGAGTGTAGAGCAATCAATGCAAAAGGCAACGTATGTGGTCGTAGGTTGCCTGAAGAAAATCAGACAGGTGTTTGTAAAACACATCAGGCTGTAATTCAGAGGAAAGGTCCTCATACAGCAGCACGTGATGAACTTGAACGTATTCAACGTAAACAGATACGAGAATTTGATGCAAATTATGATGAACGACGGCGTATTCTTCAAGGAGAAGAACGTCATGTTCTAACTGAAGAATATCGAATTCAGAGAGCTACTATGCTTGCAACACATATGCGTCAAGCAACTGATTTAAATCGTACACAACGAGAGCAAGTTCGAGTTACAGGTGTAAATCCTGATGAAGCAGCTAGAGAAAGACAACGCCAACAGCAACAAGAACGACAAGATTTATTCTTTGCTAGACGCCTGCAACAACAAGAACAACAACGTATAGATAACCGAATCAATCATGTTATTAATAATGTAAATCTAAATAATATTGTTGGTCTAAGACTTGCTAACCATGAAGCAGCTGCAGCTCCTATTGGAGAACTAGCGCAATTTGCTAATGATCGTCAGAATGTTCATACAACTGAAGCAGTAAAAAAGGTTAAAGAAATTATTGAAAAAGTTTTGGAAGTTCCGGTTCCTGCAGAGCATAAATGGAATATTGCTGAATGTTCAAAAACTCCAGGTGAAATTATTTTGGAATGTAAACTTACTCCTAAAGCAGCATGGCAAATGTCTGCAATGTATTGTGCTGATTCTGAAATTTATGAAATGGGAAAAGGTATTTACGGACGAGTATTAGATTGTGTTTGGCAATTCATTCTAAAATCTGAACATAAAGAAGATTTGTGTCGTATTCTAAAATCAGAATTGCAAGATAATATTGGGATGTGTGCACAAGGAAATCTTTCAAGACTAGCAAATATTCTAGCAGGATACATGGATGGTGTTAAATCACAAGAATCACTAAGTGAAATTCTTGGGAGAGAATTACCTCCACTAATGGAAATTGAAGATGCTGGTCTAAGAATGATTCAATTTATTGAAAAAATGCAAGAGAATAATGTTCCACCAAAAGATTGGATAGTATGGGCTGAACCATTATTTGATGGTTATCGAGTTAAACATGGAAGTCATTCTATGCTAGAACTAGTTGAAATCTAAGTATACATTGTTCTCCAAGATTCAATATTCTTCTTATCAAGATCTATCAATAATTTTTTAACTATACTTTCATTAAGAGTCATAGGAAGTTGAAAATCCATATAGAATTTATAATCTTTCATGCTAGGATGCTTAGCAACTCTTAGCATATTAAGACGAGTCATCATAGTTTCAACAGTTCTAATTAAAGTTCTAACACCTTTTTCATCTTTAGAATATTCAGAAATTAAATAACTTATTGCATCATCTTTCAAAACAAGTTGTTCTGAATCAAACATTAAAGTTTTAAGAAGTTGATTCCAAATATAATCTTTCAAAATAACTTTCTTATCTGTTTCAGAATATCCACTACAATTAATTACAGTCATACGATCTCTTAAAATAGGATGAACTTTTTCAATATCATTAAATGAGAATACAAATATACATTGAGATAAATCAAAATCTATACCAGAGAAATATCTATCATGAAATTGAGTATTTTGTGATCTATCAGTCATATGAATCATCATACTAATAATTTCTTCACCATGAGGTGTTCCTGAAACTTTATCAAGTTCATCAAAATATATAACAGGATTCATAACTTTAGTTCGCATTAGAGAATCAGCAATACGTCCCCAAATAGAACCTTCATAAGTATATGAATGACCAACAAAACTAGAAATATCTGAAGCACCACCAAGAGAGAAGAATTCAAATGGACGTTTTAAGACTTGGGCGATAGCATTACGCGCAAAGGAAGTTTTACCAACACCAGGAGGACCAGCTAAAGCAATAACATTACCAACAGAAGAAGGATTTACAATAAGTTGGGCAATGATTTGCATGATTTGAATTTTAGCAGGATTCATACCATAAATAGTTTTATCCATTTCAGTTCTTGCTTTAATCATAAAATCAGTACACTTTTCTTGACCATCCATAATAGAAACAGGAAGAGGGATATAAGTTCCAAAAGGAATACGAAAGAAAGCGTCCATCCATGATTTTAATTTATAAGATTCACCATTATCAGTCATTTCAGCAAGGCTATTAAGTTTTTTAATAATTATAGATTTAGTATAATCAGGAATAGGCATTTTTAATACTTTAAATTTATTAGGAGTTTCACCTTCATCTAAATCAATTGAATTAATTTTTTTAATTAGATCAAGTAATTCATTTCTTTGAACAGGTTTTTGTTTTCTTAGATAATCTTCTTCTGATCTAGATAATCCTTTAGGTAATTCAAATGAATCTTTACGTCTAGGAGGATTTTTCTTCTTTGCTTGTTGATTAAATAAATTTACTTGTTCATAAGGTTTTAAAGTTTTTTTCTTAATTAGAATTTCGAAATCTGCATCAGAATCATCAGAAGAAGGAACATATTCACTATCATCATCATATTCAGGATCATAATCTGAATCATCTTTATTCAAAATTAGAATTGTAGATTCATCTTTTGGAGGAGACTTTAGAGTATCATCATCAACCCATAAAGTTCCATCATTATTATTACTTTTTTTAGGAGGGGGTGCGCTATCGCCTAGGTCACCTGAACATGCTCTACTTTTAGCATTTCCTCGCACTGGTCTTTTTGGCATCCTTGTTTTTCTTTAGAAAATTAATTTGATCAATTTCATTTTCTATGAAAGATAACAATGAGTTCAATAACATTAAAAAAAGCATATCCAGAAGGATATCCAAATGACGCTGTAGAATTATTAAAATCTATGTCGTTTACGGATGGAAAAGAAGTGAATGTAGTTGGAAGTATGTCTTTGCGTTCACAAATATATGCAGGGGACTATGATGCATATGAAAAAGTTTCTTTTAAAGGAACTAAAACTTTAATTGTAAAAAGATTAGTTAATAAATTCAAATCAATAATAAAATCAATTCATAAATTTCCTTTAACTTATCTAGGTGATATTAAATCAGGATCAGTTGAAGAATGGCGAATTATAAATAGACCATATAATCAAGAAAAATCTATTAAAAAATTAGAAGAATTATATAAATTAAAAATTATTTCAAGAAAAGAATATGAAGAAGGAAAAAAAAGATTTATTAAGAATCCATCAGAATTAGATTTATTATTATTAGAACAAGATTTTAGACCAAATATTATTAGATGGAAAGTATGGGAAGTTTTAAAAGGATATAAGATTTTAAAAGATGGAAGAAAATTTACATTGGAAGAAGCGTTTCAAACACCTACAATAACAAAATTAGATATAATGTCGTGGGTTCAAAATAATAGATTTACAGATTTTTCAATGATATATGAATTTAATATAAATGGAGAAACATTAAATCCAGGAATAAAAGATTTTGAAACATCTATTTTAGAAAATATTTATGTTTTACATTCTGAGAAAAAATATTATAAAATGTCTAAACGATTATTTTCATTAGCAAAATATAAAAATAATACAGATATATTAGAAATATTAACACCTTTATTTAATGGAGATTTAGGTAGATTATATATTGTATATGGTGATATAGGAACAATTGAAGATTTATTTGAATATGAAAATAATTTACCTTATTCTAAATTAGAATTAGAATTTGATCAATTTAAAGGAAGATTATCAAATATAACTTTACCTGATTATATTAAAAAAGAAAAATCTATGTTTGAAAATATTGATACATTAGTAAGAATTGAAAAATTACCAACAAATAAATCTAGAATTCTAAATTTACTTGGTGAATTAAAATCAGATTTATTAGAAATACTTTCAAAATATACAGAGAAATTTTTGAAAGAGAAAAAGATATTTCCTAGATTTTAAGGTCCACTTCTTACACCATCACCACTAAAAGCATTTCCAGAACAAGTTTTACATTTAAATCTTCCATTTAAGAAAGTTAATCTAAACCCTCCACCATATTTTTCATATGAAAGACCAGTTTTATCTGTTATATTTTTTGGATCAGTAATAGTTTGATTTTTAGGATCTGCATAAACAACTCTTTCTTTTTTTAATCGAGTATAATCAGAAGAATCACGCAAAGATAATGGATTAAAAGGATATCCTACTACATCTGTAGTATTTGCACTTTGAGAACTCATTTTATACTTATAATAAGTAAAGATGTTTAAGGGAAAACAAATAATATTATTTTTACTATTTTGTTTGATAGCGTTTGCAATATCAAACAAACATAATATAATAAAAGAATATCTTACTAATCCACCACCAACATTAAGTAGTTTAGAAAGTGACGTTGAAACAATGAAAACACAACTTGATAGTTTAAGAAAAGAAGTTAAAGATATGAAAGATCAAGCACAAGCTGGGGCATCACAAGCTAGTGTAGCAAAAGCGTCTATATCAGCTATGAAGAATTCTTAGACCACCATGTAATATCAAAATAAGGAGGAGTAGGACCAATACCTTGTTCTGAAGGATCAGGAGAAGGTGTTTTTGTCATTGCTGATTTAATATCAGCAGCGGTTAGAACACGAGGATAATATTCAATAGAAGCAACTTTACCATCAAAACCACCACCAATACCAGTATGAACTGTATCATCATTTTGACGAGGAACTTGAACTAATGTACGATAAGTATGAATTAATCCATTAATATAAACTTCTACATTATCTTGGTCAATTACAATACCTACATGTAACCATTTCTTTGCAGGAATATTAGAAATAGGAATAATTTCAGTAGCACCAAAAGTATCAATTTTAACTAATAAAGAATTAGTATTACCATCAATTACTAGAGCAGGACACATAGAAGATAAATCAGTAGGTCCTTTAGTAAATATAACTCTTTGTTCGCCATATCTATAAGCAAAATCATCTATTTTTACCCAACAAGTGAATGATAATGATAAACCTTCTTTTTCATTAAAAGATTTAGGTAGAGATGTTTTACTATTAAATGTTCTTCGTCCATCTTCAATATGAGGTTGAATATTTACAGAATTCATAGGTAAATGTTTAACAACATAATAAACTATTGCTATAACAACTAATGTAACAATGACAATTCCTGATATACTTGTTGAAGATTCTTCCATTATTATTAACTAAATAAATAATAAAATGAAACATAAAGATGCGATATCGAAATGGATAGGATCAATAAATTGGAAAATAGGTAATTTTTCTTTTCTACCTATTTTTTTTGGAACTATCATGGCTTTAATTGATATTGGTATGATGACAACTGCAAAGTTAGTATCAACAGGTAAAATAACAGAAGGATTTGGAACTTTACTTGGAATTGGATTATACGCTCCACAAGTTCTTGTATTTATTAGAGCTATGGACTATGAAGGTATGGCTGTAACAAATTTAATTTGGAATATGATTAGTGATATTATTGTTACATTAGAAGGTGTAATTATGTTTAAAGAATCAATTAAGGGTATGAGATGGTTAGGTATTATTATGAGTATATTTTCTCTAGGTCTTTTAGCTTATACGGAAGATTAAAACGGATTCAGATATTCAAATAATATTAATATTATGGAGACATTTGAAATTCTTGCATTTGAATATCAAGATTTGTATGATGGAGAAGATACAAATCTTTCTAATGTTATAGAAAAATTTGTAGCGTTTTACAAATTGTATTTCATTAATTATGAAACACCAAAAGAATCTATATCATTTACTAGTGGTAAATCATTTATTTCTTATAGCGATAAAAGCGGAGGTGATAAACCTATTATGTTAATGCTTATAGGTAAATTAAATGAAACTTTAATTAATGAAATTAAATTAGAAATTGAAAAGTTATACAATTAGAAAGCGTATTCTTGAACTTCTTTACCTAAAGCGTCATAAACGCCAAATTTAACTGAATATCCTGTAGCGGAAGAAGTATTTTCTGTTCCAGAATCGTTTCTACATGAAGTTCCTTTATTAAAGAAAGACATAGCATCACCAGGAGTTAACATTCTTGAGAAATGATAGAAGTTACATATCTTTCCTGAAAATCCACCATCAGAAGTTAAATTAATATCACCTGTAGCAGGTTTAGGAACACCAGATAAAAAGCAAGATTTAACTAAATTACCATTAATATATACATCTAAATTACGACCAAATACACTTACTGAAACAGAGAACCAAGATTGAAGAGGAATATCAGGAACTTCACAAACAAAAACATCATCAGTAGAACCTGAGTTATTAGCAGGAGCAGGTTCAGTTTTAGATGATCCACCTTCAGTTGTAGGGAATACTGAAACACTGATTTTCATTGAATTATCAGTAGGATGTAATGAAATATGAGGATTATGAATAGAAGGATTTGTAGGATCAGGACGTTTTACAATACTTTTTTCTTTACCAAATCCATAATTCCAATCTTTTACAAACATCCACCATTGCATAGAATATGCACCATCTTGTTGTGATGATAAAGGAGCTTTACTTCCTTGTATAGATGAACTTGTTTGTGCTGCTCTACCATTAGGTAAAAAATCACCTGAAGATGATGTATCCATAAAATAACTAGATAATTTTGATAATAAAGTTGGATTTGTTGGTGGTTGGTTACTTCCTAATGGATTAGGAGATACTGGTCCTGAAGATGATGGAGGAGGAGGAGGAGGTGCTTCAGCTTTAGAAAATACTTTTCCATCAGTTAATATTTTAGTCCAATCATTAGGTGTAGCAAAATCCCATATAAGAATTCCTGCAAAAATAACAGCAATAACACCAACAAGTATACTAATTATTCTAAACATATTACTACTAGATGTTGCAGTAGAAATTTGAGTATTTGCTGTTTTTGCTATACCTGCAGCTGTATTGGCTAATCCTTGAACATAATCACCTGTAAATGTTGCTTTAGACATATCTAAACCAGGTGCTGCTATTGGTTGTGGTTTTGAAGATCCTGCTCCCATTTGTTAAAAAGCACGAAGTAAAAAACGGACAACTTTAACAGAATGATGTCGAATAAAACAATGTATTGTAATAACTGTGGGGAAGGTGGGCATGTATTTAGATCATGTAAAGAACCTATTACATCTTATGGTCTTCTTCTTTTACGTGGACAATTTGAACCTTTAAATTTGCCCGCTGACCCGAATAAACTAAGTGTAGTCATGGTTAAGCGTAAAGATAGTATGACTTATATGGAATTTATTAGAGGAAAATATGAACCTTTGAATCTACTTTATGTAAGTAAATTGATTAGAAATATGACTAAACAAGAACAAGAATTAATTATAAATGAACCATTTGATAAATTATGGACACGATTATGGGGTATCGGGCGAGATACTAAATCATTAGAATATGAAGATTCACTTAATAAATATAATTCACTTGATAGAAAAAAAATAGTTAATGAAAATAGAACAATATTTACAGAGCCTGAATGGGGATTTCCAAAAGGACGAAGATCTAAAGGTGAAACTGATCTTGAATGTGGTATTCGAGAATTTTATGAAGAAACAAATATTCCTGAAAGTTCATATGAAATTGTAAAAGACTTTTCTTTAACAGAAACTTTTATAGCAACAAATGAGGTTACATATAGACATACATATTTTATAGCGTTACTAAAAAGTTCTAAAAATTTTGATTTGACTGAAAGATTAACTTCTATGCAACGCAGGGAAGTATCTGCTGTTGAATGGAAGACATTAAAAGAATGTAAGAATATTACTCGTCCTCATTATGAAGAGCGTAAAAAACTTATTGAAAGGTTAGAAAAAGAAGTAAAAATTTATAAACCAAAACTATAATGGATTGGGGAAGTTTTGGAAAATCAGCAGCAGTAGTAGGTGGTATAATGTTATCTGCTGGTGCTGGTATAACCTATTTTTCATCAGGGTTTTTATGTAGTAAATGGAGTAATTTAGAATGGCCATTTATTTCAGGATTAATTTTATCAGTAATTTCTATTATTGTTTATGGAATTAGTAGATATTTTGAATTTGTAAGAAATCCTGTAATAGAATATTTTAAATCTTATTTACCTGATATAGCAAATATTTTTGGATTATGGTGGATAGTATTTTTCTTAGGTATTATGCCTGCAACTGTATATATTGTAATGTTTGCAGAAAAGAAAGTATGTAATCCTGATTTAAATGAAATGACTGAATTTAAAAAGAAATTAATTGCAGAATTACATGCAAAAGAATTAGAAAAAGAAAAGAAAGTTTAATGCCGTCTCTTAGTTTTTTTAGATTTTTTAGATTTTTTAGATTTTTTAGTTTTTCTTTTTCTTTTTCCGCCAGGCATACCTTGAGGTTCATCAGAAAGTTCAATAACTTTTAAAGTTGCATATGGATGTGTACCAAAGAATGTAAAATTTGGTATATTAGAAGTACCTGGAACATTAACTAATGTACCATCTTTTTTCAATTTTTGGAAAAAAAATCCTTCATCTCCATTAACAGACATAAAATATGTTGGATTATCTGAAGATAAAAGGCTTGTTTGCTGACCTGGTTTTATTTTAAATCGTTTTCCTTGCGCTACATCTTTTAATAAAGTATCTGATGATGTTATTCCTATTGGATCATTAGATAATACAAGAGGATTTCCTGTTTCTTGTTGTGGTAACAAACTAAATGGTGCTCGTGGTATTAAGGGTGATGAAGGATCTTCCATATTATACTTCAATCTAGAAATTATGTCCTAAACTATAAGAAACTCCAAGATAAGAAACAACAGCAAAAGCAAACATCCACCACCAAATAGGAAATATAGTAGATTCTTTATTAGCAACACCGAAAGGTCGAACTCGACCTTTTTCTCCAAAAGCAACAGAAGGTTTTATATATAGAAATCCTGCTACTAAGAAGAGGTAAAATGCTATCATCCATAATTTAGGGTTTTTGCGCAATACTTCTTCCATTATCAATTCCTCGCCAAAAATAATGGAGCAACCAGAACCAAAATTATATGTCCTTCCAAATCGTAAAGCTTTTTCAGATTCTATTACCAGAATCTTTATCAAATCTAATTATCGTGAAACTGATAAAGACCCTTTGGATGTCCAAGAAGATTTGTGTAGAAAAAGAGGTGGTCCTTCAAACACAAAAGAATTATTTTCTTATCAAAAACTTGTAAGAGATTATTTATTAATTGAAACTCCTTACCGTGGTTTATTATTATATCATGGTTTAGGTTCAGGTAAAACTTGCTCTTCTATTGCAGTAGCGGAATCATTAATGACTACTAAAAAAGTATTTGTAATGTTACCTGCATCTTTACAAGAAAATTATAGAGGAGAAATTCGTAAATGTGGAGATCCTATTTATGCATTTGAACAGCATTGGGAAGTAAGACCTTTAAGAAATGAAGGTGATAGAGAAGATGCTAAAAAAATGGGAATTACACAAGGATTTTTAGATTCTCATGGAAAATTTTATGTAACTATACCTGATCGTGCACCTAATTTTAAATCTTTATCTGGTGAAATTCAAAAAGGTATTAGACAACAAATTGATGATATATTAGATTCAAGATTTACATTTATAAATTATAATGGTTTATCATCAACAAATGTAGATAAAATATTACCTCCTGATCAACCACATATGTTTGATGATTCAGTAGTAATTATTGATGAAGCACATAATTTAATTGGAAGTGTTGTATCAGAACGTCTCATAAAAATGAAATTATATGATATGATTTATAAAGCAAAAAATACTAAGATAGTATGTTTATCAGGAACACCTGTTATTAATAGACCTAATGAAATTGCTTTTTTAATGAATCTATTAAGAGGACCTATAACAAGAATAAGTATACCTACAAAATCTGCAATGACATGGGATGAATCATTAATGACTGCATATTTCAGATCTTTAAAAGATGTTGATACAATAGAATATAATTCAGTAAAAAGAACATTTTTATTAACAAGAAATCCTCCTTATTTTGAAAGTACTTATAATGATAAAGGTGATAGATTAGCAGTAAGATTTAATAAAGAATTTGTTCAAGAACCTGATTTAAAAGTTTGGGTAGCAGGATGGAAATCTAAATTTGAAGAAAAGTTTCCAGGAGTGGAATTAGCTGAACCTGAAAAAATGGTAGTTGAAGATTTAGAATGTTTACCTACAGATTTTGAAGATTTTATGAATACATTCGTTGATGGTTTATCTGTTAAAAATCCTTTGATGTTTGGAAGAAGAATTCAAGGATTAGTATCATATTTTAAAGGCGCAGATGATAGATTATTACCTAAACGATTAGATGAAGAATCTACATTAGTAAAAGTTCCTATGACTGATGAACAATTTTTACGTTATTTGGAATCAAGATGGGAAGAAATACAAAGAGAAGCAAAACAAAAAAGAATGAAATCAGATTTAGATTCAGATTTTGGTTCTTTTAGAATGACTTCTCGTATGGTATGTAATTACGCTATTCCACCTGAACTTAAATTTAAATTAGATCCTGAAGAATCAGAAGAAACTTTAAATTCTAAACCTGAAAAAGAAGATAAATCTAAAATTTTGGAAATTATGAAAAAATCTCCTGAAAAATATCTTGTAGAAGAAGTCTTAGATAAATTTTCACCTAAAATGGCTCGTATGCTGAAAGATATTAAAACAAATGTTGTAGGATATAGAAATCAATTTATTTATTCACAATATAAGACTTTGGAAGGACTAGGTATATTTGGGGCAGTCTTAGAAGCAAATGGTTTTCAACATTATAAATTAATTAAGAAAGCAGGTGAATGGACAGAAGATCCATCAATGGAAGAAGGTAAACCTTCATTTGCTATGTATATTGGTGGAAATGAAGAAGAACGTGAATTATATAGACAAATATTTAATCAAGATTATTCTGATACTTTTCCTGAATCTTTAAAAACAGAAGTTAAATCTAAACCTCATAAATTATGTGTTTTTATGGCATCTTCTGCTGGTGCTGAAGGTATTACTTTGGCTGATGTTCGTAATGTATATATTATGGAAGCATATTGGAATCCTGCACGTATAGATCAAGTTATTGGTCGTGCTATTCGTATTTGTTCTCACGCTAAATTAGAAATACCTGAACGTACTGTTAAAGTTCAATTATATCTTTCAACATTTACTGAAAAACAATTAACTTCAACAGAAGGTCCAAATATAGTATCTATTCGTAGAAATGATATGTCTTTAAGACGATATGAAGGTGGTGAACCCGTTCAAGCATTTATGTCTTCTGATGAATATTTGTATGAAGTCTCATATCGCAAATCTAGAATTATCAAGAACATTTCTCTTATTCTAAAACAATCAGCAATAGATTGTGAAATACATAGAAAACTACATTCTAAGGAACAACCTGTAATACAATGTATGCGATTTGATACTACATCCAAATCTGAAGACTTGGCGTTTAAACCATTTTTTAAAGCAGATGAGAAAGATACTTTGTATCTAAGAAATATACAACGTAAATCACGTAGATTACAAAAAATAAGAATTAAAGGAATAATGTTTATATTAGATCCTGATACATTAGAATTATTTGATTTTATGGCATTTGAAGATACTCGTAGATTATTAAGAATTGGAATACAAACATCAAAAGAAGAACTTAAATTTTTTACCTCTGTAGTATTATAAATGGCAAATCCACCAGATAATTTTACAATTCAGCAGGTATTAAGCCAAGATAATATTGATCCCGGAACTTATTCAGTACCTTCTCAAAATATAGCTTATAATGCAGTATTACCTAGTAATTCTGGAAATTTTACATTGAATAAAAGATTAAATGGAATTGGCCATGATTATTTAGATGATACAGGTGTATATAATAAATTAAAAAACAATAAAGATATAAATCCTCAACCATTTCCTCAAACAGTTTATACTCCTAATTTTCATCATCCAAGACAAGTTGGTACATCAAAAATAAGAAGAACAGCTTCAGAATGGACAGCATATAAATTATTTTTAGCCAGTAGTAATTATGCACAGAGTCAACTTGGTAATAGAACAGTTATTTTATCAAGAAAATTATGTAATTGTAATTCTCCAAATTACCAAAATGTTAAAAAACAAGGTCTATGTCCTAGTTGCTTAAAATAAGACTTTCATTATCTTAACTATTAAATAACAAGATGACAGGAGGATTAATGCAATTAGTTGGTAAAGGAGCACAAGATCATCTTGTGATAGGAAATCCATCCTTTACTCACTTTCGTAACATGTATAAACGGCATACAGATTTTGCTATGGAGCATTTTAGATTAGTATGGAAAACAACAAATTTATCTATACCTGCAAATGGTAATTTAACTTTAAGAACAAAAGTTGAAAGATTTGCACAATTATTAAATGATTGTTATTTAAGTGTAGATTTACCTCCAATATTTTCAGGTCTTTATCCTGGAACAACAAAACCATATGAATTTCAATGGATACCAAATATTGGATATAATATGATTAATTATGTTTCAGTATTAATTAATGGTCAAGAAGTAGTAAGACATACAGGTGAATGGATGAAACTTTATACTGTATTAACGTTTAATGGAACTAAACGAGAAATTTTAAATAATTTAATAGGAAATTTACCTGAATTATATGATCCATCTAATGCATTTGGAAGAAATAATTCATATCCACATTCCATTTCAACATCTCAAGATTTAGCAGAACCATCTATACAAGGAAAAACATTAACTATTCCATTACATTTTTGGTTTTGTGAAAATGTTGGTGCTGCATTACCATTAATTGCACTTCAACATTCAGAAGTTGAAATAGTAGTTGAATTTACAAATATGTATAATATGTTTACAGTCTTAGATCAACAAGATAATCGTATTGCTCCTACACCTGATTTATATCCGATGAATTTATTTTTAAGTCCTCCATTAAAAGATAATTCAGGACCATCAAATCCTTATTTATCATTATGGTCAACAAATTCATTTATTGAAGCAAATTATATTTTCTTAACGGATACTGAAATGGCTCATATAGCAAAAACAGATCATTCATTTTTAATAACACAAATAAATATGGTTTTAAGAGAAGGACAATATGGACCATCGAATGATATGGAATTACATTTAAGAAATTTATGTACAAGAGTAGTTTGGGTAGCACAAAGATCAGATAGAGCAGCGTTAAATGATGTAGATAATTATACAAATTGGGAAAATCCTAAAATAAGACCTACATCAGGAACAGGTGTTCCATATTCATCAGGATTAGTATTACCTGCAAATGTATCTCAACGTGATATTCTTTTAGAATCAAATATAGTTATTGATGGTAAAGATAGATTTACTGCAAAACAAACTGAATTCTTTTCAAATATTCAAAATTATCGTCATCATCAAGGAACAACAATAATAGAATTTCCTGGTCTTTATTCATATTCATTTGCATTAGATCATGGAACAAATCAACCTTCAGGACATATTAATGGATCAATGTTTAATAAAACTATTTTGAGAAATACTTATGTTCAACCTCCATTAGCATTAATAGGAAATAGTAATGCGCCAACATCATATTGTATTTTAAAATCAACAGCAACAAACCCTCGTCCTACAAGAGTAAATCCTAATGCAGTTGATGTTAATGGAAGACCTCTATATTCACCAAACGATATAGTAAGAATTATTTCAAAGACCGATGCGAATACGTTAGCGTATACATATACTGTTCGTGCATATACAGAATCTTATAATTATCTACGAGTTATTGGAGGCGTCGCAAATGTCGTGTTTTCTTCATAATAAGAGATGAGTACAGGAATTAATATAAAATCAGCTTCATATGGAGTAGGTTCAACTAATGTAGATGTTACATCACAAGTTACATCTAAATTATTAGACGGAGCACTTAATTTACCAGTTACCCCAGCAGCATTAGGTATAGATGATCCTGCTCCAGGTCAATTAAAGACATTAACAATACAATATTCTATTAATGGTGGAAATATAAATTCAATTGTAGAAAAAGATGGAGGAACAGCAATAATTTCTGCTCCATCAGAAAGAGTAGCGTCAGGATTACAAATTACAAAAGCAGAATATGGTTATCCTGGTAATTATCAAGATGTAACAGACGCAGTTCAAAATTATTTGAAATCTGATGGTTCTATAAATTTAAAAGTTGGATTTAAAGAAGTAGGTTTACCTGATCCAAATCCTGCAAAACAAAAACAACTTAATGTAGAATATACTGTAAACGATAGTAAAAATACTAAGACATTGAAAGATGGAGAAACATGGAAAATGAGTGCTCCACCTAATGTACATAATAAAAAAACAAAAGCATCTGATTTTGTTACATCAGTTATAGGTTCATTTGTATCAGGAGTTTTTAAATTTATAGGGTTATATATATTCTTTTTATCAATGTATACAGTAGTTGATTACGGTGTATCATTTAATGCGAGATTTGGTAAAAATATTTCAGAAATATTATGGTATGCTATAGGATTAATTCCATTTAGTTCATTATGGTTAGTTCCAATTATAAACTTCTTTTTAATTTTATTTAATGGTGGAAGTATATACGCTTCATAATAATATTTAAACCTAATCTGCTGTTAAAAAACAAATGAGTGAGCAGTGGAAGCAGTTATTTGATATGGCATATTTACGCAAAAATATAGTTGAAGAATTAGTAATATCTTCTAATTCTATGGAAGAAGAAGATACTATGGATTATGTATGGAAACAATACAATGAAAAATATAAAACTATGTTAGAAGTTCCAGAACTAAAAAAATTGGTAACCCCCTATTCTCTTTTCTTTTGTTTAGGTTGTAATTCTTTTTTTAGAGAAGTTTTTCCCAATTGCTCTATTGAGTTTACGGAGGAAGAACAAGCCCCTTAAACTTCCCAACGCCCACGAAGCCTACAGCCACATCGCGGCCCTCCTGCTCCTCGTAGACGTTTCCTGAGATTTTGCTGACGGCATAAGTCTTGCCTTTAAAGTCAACTTCCATCAGGTCCTCGTCTTCCTGAGCTTCAGGTTCAGGCGTCTCCTTCTCATCCGAGGGACACTTTCCGCAGTTGCATTCGGGAAGGTTTCCACCACCCCCAGGCATCTTTTGGTCACCCTTTTTTACAGCCTCAAGGAGATGGGCGAGAGGGCAAGAAGGAGGAGGAGCAGCGCCACCGCTCTTCACAGTCTTTGCGAAGTTGCGTGCGTGGTCAGCAAGACCCTGTTCGTTGTAGTCCTTGTCGGAAAGTCCCTCGATGTACTCGTTTTGGAACTTCTTCTTGAACTCGTCAGTGATCTGCATACCCTCCGCCTCAAGCGCCTTCGCAAGCTGCCCTGAAATCACAGGAGACATCTTCTTGATGCGCTTCTCGCGCTTCGCAGGCTTCTCCTCCTTCACAGCCTTCTTCTCATCCTTCTTGGCAGGTGCCTCCTCCTTCTTCTTTGCAGGAGCGGGAGCAGACGTCTTAAGCATCTTCTCCAGCTTGGTCTTCTCTTTTGCGATCTTTGCCTCGTGAGCTGCTTTGTCCTTGTAATCGCCCTTCTCAAGTTTCTTCTCCCAAAGTTCGATGTTGTGACGAGTCTTCTTCACAGCCTCGTCCTCCTCAGGAGCGTCACCGTCTCCAGCCTCCTCCTTTGCTGCACCGCCCTTCTTGGGTTTAGGAGCAAGAGAAGCAAGAAACTCCTCAACCTGATCCGCAACAACCTCCATTGCCTCATCAGGATCAAACCCAAACTCCTCGCTGAGTGCCTCAACAATTGCGTATAGCTTCTTGTCTGCCATTTGCGTTGTTTCCTTTGTGCGCCGTGCAACTTATTCTTTTGGAATTAAATAATCCGTTTTTAACCAAATAATAATTGTTTTAAAGTTTTTGATTTAGTATCAAAATTTGAATAATTTGTAGTAGTTGTTTTAGACATACCAGAATTTTGTAACATATTCGATAATTTACTTATTTTACTAACATTCCAACTACTAATATCGTGATTAAATTTTGTAGCTTCGTGGAACATATAACTTGTATCTTTAAGAGAAGTTGTAATCCATTTAGTACCATCAAAATTATCAAAATTTGAAGTAGAGTATTCAAACATACCAGACATATTTGTTACTTTAGAAACATCCCATTTAGAAATATTTTGATCAAATTTTGTAATAAAAAACATACCAGACATATTTGTTACTTTAGAAACATCCCAATTAGAAATATCAATATTAAATAATATAGCACTATTAAACATACCAGACATATTTGTTACACTAGAAGTATCCCATCCACTAATATCTTGATTAAATGCGTTTGCACATGAAAACATATTAGACATATCAGTTACTTTAGATGTTTTCCATCCACTAATATCTTGATTAAAATTTATAGCTCCATAAAACATATTAGACATAGTAGTAACCGACCTAGTATCTAAATTTAAAATACCATTAAAATTCATATTATTATAAAACATATAACTCATATCTTTAATAATTGAATTATCATCTATTAATCCTGTTCCAGTAAATAAGTTAGCATTTACGAACATAGCGCGCATATTAGTAATATTAATACATTCAACAATGTTTGTAATATAATTTCTACTATCTGTGGTAGGAGGATTCATATAATATTTTCTTTTAGAATCATAAACTAATGAAAAAGGTGTTCCAGGTTTATAAGTTATAGTAATAGTATAAGAACCTGGAGTTGTATATGTATGACCTACTTTATTAGAATTATTATTTCCTTTTATAGTTGATGTAGGATCATTCCAATCAATATAACTAATCGAACTAGTTGAAAGAGGAAGAGTTATTGTTTCAGGAGTAGCAGTAGTTTTTATTAGAAATGATAAAACACTAAACGATTTAGACAATGAAAATCCTGAACGTAATTTATATGTTAATTTTAATGAAACATTTAATTTGGTTGTATTTGAATAAGCTAATAAATATAATGACATATCTTTAAGCCAACTAGTAGGTATAGTAAAAGGAGTCACTTTGTAATCACAAAAATCAGAAGCATATAAAGGAATTTGTTTGGAGTTATTAACAGGTATTGCTCTTGTATTCACAAGAGTTCCAGTTCCATCAATTTTATCATTCAATATAATACTTAAGTTTGAAGGAACTGTATCTCCATTAACTATATATCTAAAAGTAAGCCCATCTTTTAGTTCAGAAAAAAGAGGGATAATAACATCTTGTTTGATACCAGCATGTCGTTGACTATTAACAAAATTTTTCTTTAACATAGATAGTTTTAAAGGAAAATTTAAAAGGGGCATTTTATATTATATTAACCAAAATATAACATCATATCAGAATACCATTTATGAGGATCATATTTTTCATATGAAATCATTTTTTTAGTAAATCCATCCATTTGTTCTTGAGTTTTATCTGTAAGAATTTGTAGAGCATACATAACAAGTTCAATTTCATCAATTAGATAATCCATGATTTTTTTTGCAGGACAATCAAAAGGATACATACCAGTTTGATACAAATGACATAATCCCATAATACTCCTTCGATAATTCACATGATGAGTCATAATAACATGTTTATAATATTTTAGAAATACTTCTAGAACTAGAGAATTATATTCTTTAGTTTTACTGATAAGATTTGCCATTTCTTTATGCGTATAAGTCCATAAATTGAAGATATTACCATTTTGATCATAATATTTAGGATATTCTGATAGTTTAGTCATACAACTACAATCTTGTCCGTATGTAAGATCCCAAATAATATTTCGACGAATATCTTGAATATAATTAGGATGTTGTTTAATGAATTGACGAAATGCTGGAACAAGTTCACGACCAGAAAATTCTTGAACTATAACTTTATTATCAGTATTAAAAGTTCGAATAGAGAAATATGAACAAATTTCATACCTTTCTTCTTCTGAAATATTTTTTGAAACAATAATAAATTCTATATTTTTATTTCTCCAAATATCAAAATAAGTATTTTTCATAAATGGTTTTAATTCCATATATTCCAAATACATATAAACAAACTCTGATGAATTATAATCAAAACCATTATCAAAATGAATGAGTCTCATAGTTCTCTCAGTTTGTTTTCGCATAAACCAAGGAAATAGTTGATTCTTATCATCATTAAAATCTTCAAGTTGTTGAACTTGATAAGGAAATGATCCAATACCAATATAAGTATATTGGCGTTCATCACTTGCGTGTTTTAGAAGTTGTCCGATAAAATCTAGCATTGTTTTGATCAAAACAATACTAGAAGGTTAATTCGTTTTTAATTAAATAAATAAGTATTGTGGTTTAACAAATGATTGAGATTTGTTATATACAGATAAATATTTAGTATTATCTGTACTACTCATTCCAGAATTTGTAAGCATACTGGTCATATAAATTAGTTTAGAAGTATTCCATTTAGAAATATCAGCATTAAAAGCTGTAGCTCCATTGAACATATTTTCTACAGTTGTTACATTAGAAGTATTCCATTTACCAATAGGCTGATTAAATGATCTAGCATTCTGAAACATACCACCCATATCAGTTACATTAGAAGTATTCCATTTAGAAATATCTTGATTAAACGCTGAAGCTCTATAAAACATACTGGTCATATAAATTAGTTTAGAAGTATTCCATTTAGAAATATCAGCATTAAAAACTGTAGCTCCAAAAAACATATAATGCATATCTGTTACTTTAGAAGTATTCCATTTAGAAATATCTTGATTAAATACTACAGCTCCATTAAACATACCACCCATATTAGTTACTTTAGAAGTATTCCATTTACCAATAGGTTGATTGAATAATTTAGCTCCAGTAAACATACCAGCCATATTCGTTACTTTAGATGTATTCCATTTAGAAATATCTTGATTAAATGCTTCAGCATTATAAAACATACCAGACATATTCGTTACTTTAGAAGTTTTCCAATTACCAATAGGTTGATTAAACGCTGAAGCTCCACTAAACATACCACCCATATTAGTTACTTTAGAAGTATTCCATCCACTAATATCTTGATTAAATGCTTCAGCATTATAAAACATAGCGGACATATTTGTTACTTTAGAAGTATCCCATTTAGCAACTTTATTTGTTTTTGAAACTGGAATTGTATTTATAGGTTTATTAAACTTTGAAGCTAAATAAAACATACCAGACATATCCGTTACTTTAGAAGTATCCCATCCACTAATATCTTGATTAAAATTTACAGCTGCATAAAACATAGCGGACATATTAGTTACATTTGTAATAGTTACAACTTCAGTTATAAACCTTCTAGAATCTGTATATGATGTATTATGAGAAAAAGGAGTTCCTTGTGTATAAGTTATAGTAATAGTATATGTTCCTGCTGTAGTATAAGTATGAGTAGTTTTGTCTGTTGAACCACTTGAATCTCCCCAACTAATTGAAACAATTTTTGTAGAATCAATTGGTGGAATTATAACTTGATTATCAGCAGTAGTAACTATTTTAAACGAAAAAATACTATTTAAAGGTACTTTAACAGTTGCTGATTTTAGTTTTTTTAATGTTAATGGAAATTTAAGTAATACCATTTATAACTATATTATATTTTATAAAATAAACTAGTTCTAGTTTAAGCAAATAAATCTTGTTTAGGATTTAATAATTGAGATTTGGTATATAAAGTTAAATATTTAGCATTATCTAATGTTTTTACCATCCCAGAACTTTTAAACATACCAGACATGTTTGTTACATTAGAAGTATTCCATCCACTAATATCTTGATTAAACGCTGAAGCTCCATTGAACATATAATTCATAACTGTTACATTAGAAGTATTCCATTTAGAAATATCAGCATTAAACACTGTAGCTCCATCAAACATATTAGACATATCTGTTACTTTAGAAGTATCCCAATTACCAATAGGTTGATTAAATTTTGAAGCCCCATCAAACATACCAGACATGTTTGTTACATTAGAAGTATTCCATTTAGAAATATCAGTATTAAACGCTGTAGCTCCATAAAACATACTATTCATATATGTTACGTTAGATGTATTCCATTTAGAAATATCTTGATTAAATACTAAAGCTCCATAAAACATACTAGACATATTTGTTACTTTAGAAGTATTCCATTTAGAAATATCAGCATTAAAAGCTGTAGCTCCATTAAACATACTAGCCATATTCGTTACTTTAGCAACATTCCATTTACCAATAGGTTGATTGAATAATTTAGCTGCAGCAAACATATAATACATATTCGTTACTTTAGAAGTATTCCATTTAGAAATATCAGCATTAAAAGCTGTAGCTCCATTAAACATACTAGTCATATTCGTTACTTTAGCAACATTCCATTTAGAAATATCAGCATTAAAAGTTGGAGCATTCTGAAACATACCAGACATATTCGTTACTTTAGAAGTTTTCCAATTACCAATAGGTTGATTAAACAATGAAGCTCTATTAAACATATAATACATATTCGTTACTTTAGATGTATTCCATCCACTAATATCTTGATTAAATGCTAAAGCTCCAGTAAACATACCAAACATATCTGTTACTTTAGAAGTATTCCATTTAGCAATTTTATTTGTTTTTGAAACTGGAATTGTATTTATAGGTTTATTAAACGCTAAAGCTTGACCAAACATACCAACCATATTCGTTACATTAGAAGTATTCCATCCACTAATATCTTGATTAAATGCTGAAGCTGCATAAAACATATTAGACATATCAGTTACTTTAGATGTATCCCATCCACCAATATCAGCATTAAAAGCTGTAGCTCCATAAAACATACATCGCATATTAGTTACATTTGTAATAGTTACAACTTCAGTCAAAAAATTTCTAGAATCTGTTAATAAATTAATACCTAAAAACGGAGTTCCTTGTGTATAGGTTATAGTAATAGTATATGTTCCTGCTGTAGTATAAGTATGAGTAGTTTTATCTGTTGAACCACTTGAATCTCCCCAACTAATTGAAACAATTTTTGTAGTATCAATTGGTGGAGTTATAACTTGATTAAGAGTTTTAGTAACTATTTTAAATGTAAAAATACTATTTAAAGGTACTTTAACAGTTGCTGATTTTAGTTTTTTTAATGTTAATGGAAATTTAAGTAATACCATTTATAACTATATTATATTA
>Ga0209188_1001112_pt1 | contig 22821 bp, 22 predicted proteins | sample C_130625_EF_Meta_FD_187307 | JGI IMG/M metagenome (GOLD analysis project Ga0209188, IMG submission 187307) | Freshwater microbial communities from Lake Croche, Canada to study carbon cycling - C_130625_EF_MetaG (SPAdes) (version 2) | ecosystem: Environmental > Aquatic > Freshwater > Lake... | reverse complement strand
ACGCAAATGGGTTTTCCTGTTTGGAGTCGCGCCATCAGCGCCAAGGGCACCATCAAGGCCACCGTGGGTTCGGTCAATGTACCCATTGTTTGCGCGGGCGCTGTGGTCAATCCAGGTGACGCCATCGTGGCTGATGACGATGGTGTGGTGGTGGTGCCTGCCAGCATGGCGCAAGCGGTGGCCGATGCGGCAGCAGCGCGGGAATCCCATGAGGGCGAGAAACGCGCCAAACTGGCCTCGGGAGTGTTGGGATTGGATATGTACAACATGCGTGAACCGCTTGCCAAGGCAGGCTTGAAGTACATAGACTGACCATGAAACCTACCTCCGGCGATTTCACCCAAACTGCGGGCTGGCTTGATTGGTTTGAAGGACCTGCCAAGCCGCGCTTTGTCTTGCCTGCGGGCGCTGTCGATGCGCATTGCCATGTGTTTGGCCCAGGGGCGCAGTTCCCCTATGCACCCGAGCGCAAGTACACGCCATGCGACGCGTCTAAAGAGCAGTTGTTTGCGCTGCGTGACCATTTGGGGTTTGCTAAAAACGTGATTGTGCAAGCCACTTGCCACGGCGCAGACAACAGCGCCTTGCTCGACGCATTGCATCATTCCAACGGCCAAGCCCGCGGTGTGGTCACGGTGAAACGCAGTGTGACTGACGCCGAATTACAAACCATGCACAACGCAGGTGTGCGCGGTGTGCGCTTTAATTTTGTCAAGCGCTTGGTGGACTTCACACCCAAAGATGAATTGCTGGAGATCGCCCAGCGCATCAAAGCCTTGGGCTGGCATGTGGTGATTTATTTTGAGGCCGTCGACCTGCCTGAGTTGTGGGACTTCTTCACCGTCTTGCCCACACAGGTAGTGGTGGACCATATGGGCAGACCCAATGTGGCGCAACCCGTGGATGGTCCCGAATTCAGTTTGTTCATGAAGTTCATGCAGCAGCATGAAAACGTGTGGAGCAAGGTATCGTGTCCGGAACGCTTATCTGTCTCTGGCCCCAAAGCTTTGCATGGACAACAACAGGCCTACCAAGATGTGGTGCCTTTTGCGCGGCATGTGGTGGAAACTTTTCCTGATCGCGTTTTGTGGGGCACCGACTGGCCACACCCCAACTTGAAAGACCATATGCCTGACGACGGCTTGTTGGTGGACTTCATTCCCCACATCGCTGTCAATACCGAGCTGCAACGCAAACTGCTGGTCGACAACCCCCTTCGCTTGTATTGGCCCGAACTCAGCGGCCAAGCTTCTTGAAAGATTTGTATGGCGCTTGATAAACCTTATTTAGACGTGCCTGGCACCACCATCTTTGACGCCGAGCAGTCGCGCAAAGGCTATGGGCTCAACCAGTTTTGCATGTCGCTGATGAAGGCCGACAACCGCGCCCGCTTCAAAGCCAATGAACGTGCTTATCTGGATGAATGGGACATGACCGAAGAGCAAAAACAGGCCGTATTGGCACGCGACCTCAACTGGTGCATTCGCACCGGCGGCAATATTTATTTCCTCGCCAAAATTGGCGCTACAGATGGCAAAAGCTTTCAGCAAATGGCCGGCAGCATGACGGGCATGAGCGAAGACGAGTACCGCGCCATGATGGTGGGCGGAGGGCGATCTGTGGAGGGCAATCGCTTTATTGGCGAAGATGGCAGCGCACAAGCGCACCGCCAGCCGCAAGGCCAGGCGGGAAAGGCATAAGACATGGCACGCATCACCGCATCGGTTTACACCTCACATGTTCCTGCCATAGGAGCCGCCATCGATATGGACAAAACCCACGAACCCTATTGGCAACCGCTTTTCAAGGGCTATGAATTTTCCAAGCAATGGATGAAGGACAACACGCCTGACGTCATTTTTTTGGTGTTCAACGACCATGCCACGGCCTTCAGCTTGGACATGATTCCCACTTTCGCGATTGGCACTGCGGCGCAGTACACGCCCGCCGATGAAGGCTGGGGGCCGCGCCCCGTGCCCGTGGTGCAAGGCTACCCCGAGTTGGCGGCACATATCGCGCAGTCTGTCATTCAACAAGATTTCGATCTCACCATCGTCAACAAAATGGATGTAGACCACGGCCTGACTGTGCCGCTCTCGCTGATGTGCGGTCAACCGCCAGCTTGGCCTTGCCCCGTTATCCCGTTTGCGGTGAATGTGGTGCAGTACCCTGTGCCTTCAGGGCAGCGTTGCTTTCATTTGGGCAAAGCCATTGCCAATGCTGTGAAAAGTTTCGATGCGGATTTGAATATCCAAATATGGGGAACCGGCGGCATGAGCCACCAGTTGCAAGGACCGCGTGCCGGCCTGATCAACAAAGAGTTTGATAACGCTTTTTTAGACCAACTGATTGCCGAGCCTGCCAGCTTGGCGCAAAAACCGCATATAGATTACGTGCGCGAAGCCGGCAGCGAAGGCATAGAGTTGGTGATGTGGTTGATTGCGCGTGGGGCCATGAGCGACGTGAACGAGGGCAGGGCAGCGCCTAAAGTGGCGCACCGTTTCTACCATGTGCCTGCCAGCAACACGGCGGTAGGACATTTGATTTTGGAGAACACATGAGCAAGAACATCAAAGTGGCTTTGGCGGGGGCTGGTGCCTTTGGTATCAAGCATTTAGACGGCATCCAACTGATTGAGGGCGTGGAAGTGGTCTCGCTGATCGGGCGTGAACTTGTTAAAACCCAAGAGGTGGCCGATAAGTACGGCATAGACCATGTCACTACCGACTTGAACGAGAGCTTGGCATTGAAGGAAGTGGACGCGGTGATTTTGTGCACCCCCACGCAAATGCATGCTTCCCAGTCCATCGCTTGTTTGAAAGCTGGCAAGCACGTGCAAGTAGAAATTCCGCTGTGCGATGTCTACAAAGACGGTGCCGAGGTAGTGGCCTTGCAAAAACAAACTGGCTTGGTTGCCATGTGCGGCCACACCCGTCGCTTCAATCCCAGCCATCAATTTGTGCACCAACTCATCAAGGCGGGACAGTTCAATCTGTTTCAAATGGATGTGCAAACCTACTTTTTCCGCCGCACCAACATGAACGCACTGGGACAACCCCGCAGTTGGACCGACCATTTGTTGTGGCACCACGCCGCGCACACGGTGGATTTATTCGCCTACCAAGCTGGCAGTCCTGTGGTGAAGGCTAATGCGATTCAAGGACCCATCCATCCCACATTGGGCATTGCGATGGACATGGGTATTCAGCTGCAAGCGGCCAATGGCGCAATTTGTACCTTGTCGCTCAGCTTCAACAACGATGGCCCTTTGGGCACTTTCTTTCGCTACATCGGCGACACCGCCACTTACATTGCCCGCTATGACGATTTGTTCAATGGCAAAGAAGAAAAATTAGATGTGTCCCAAGTTGCAGTGTCGATGAATGGCATCGAGCTGCAAGACCGCGAGTTTTTTGCAGCCATACGCGAGGGACGTGAGCCCAACGGCAGTGTGGCGCAGGTCTTGCCGTGTTACCAAGTGCTGCATGATTTAGAGCAACAGTTGGTTTGAGGTTTACAGACTGACCAAGTGCAAGGGCTTAGCGCCCGGCACTGCGTTGAGAGGGATGCGCTTGTCTAAGGTAATGAATCGCCCTTGGTTTTTTACCGCCAAGGCCAACAGATAGGCATCGGTCAGTTGACTGGGGCTGAGTAATTTGTCTGCATCAATATGGGCTTCATCCAACAAACTCAAGTCGTCGGGCCAAAACGCATGTTGCGCATGCTGTGTTTCACGACGCAACATTTGAAACAATATTTTCAATGGCTGTGAATTGACATAACTTGCTTGGCTCATGATGCGAAGCATCCCGTTTTGGGTCAGGGGACAGCTTGCCCATCCCAAGTGCATGTGCTGAGCCATCCATTGGTTAGCGAGTGTGTGGTGGATATGGCCTTGGTCATTCAGCGCGATCAAAACATTGACATCTAACAAAGCGCGCATCAGATGCCTTCTTCTTCTCTGATGCGATTGACCATTTCGTTGGTGACGATCTCGCCGCGATGCGGCAATGGCTGAAAACCATATTTGGCCAATGGCCCTTCGGTAAAGGGTGGGGGTTCTTGCACCCCGAGACCCGTTGGCGTGGCATGAAAGGAACGGCGCGCCCATTCGCTGACCACGGCGCCCACGGTTTTTTTCTCGCGTTTGGCGATTTCTTTGGCTGCAAACAGCACATCATCTGCAATGTCCAGGGTTGTGCGCATGGTTTTCCTTGTGATGTTTGATGATTTTGCATCAAACATGACTCTTTTTCAAGCCCTTACACTTTGAACCCATGAACACCAGACAAGTCGGCCCTTTTCAAATCAACCCCATTGGCCTGGGTTGCATGAATATTTGTCCTGTTTATGGGCCACCACCGGCTTTTGAGGACGCAGAGCGTTTGTTGCTGACAGCGCTTGATGAGGGAGTGGATTTTTTCGATACCGCCGCTCTGTATGGTTTTGGTCAGAGCGAGCAAATCATTGGCAAAGTGCTTGCTAAGCAACGCAGTCGTTTCGTCTTGGCCAGCAAATGCGGCATGCAAGGCGTGGATGTGAAGGGGGACGGTAAAAAAGTGCGCGTCATTGACGGCCACCCAGACACCCTCAAAGCCACTTGCGACAACAGCTTGCGCAGTTTGAAAACCGATGTGATTGACTTGTATTACCTGCACCGTTGGGACAAGAAAATTCCTATCGAAGACAGTGTCGGCGCATTGAGTGATTTGGTGCGTGTGGGGAAAATCCGCAGCATTGGTTTGTCTGAGGTGTCTGCCGCCACTTTGCGCAAAGCCCATGCGGTGCATCCGATTGCGGCATTGCAAACCGAATATTCTTTATGGACCCGCAACCCCGAAATTGCAGTGCTGCAAGCTTGCAAAGAATTGGGCGTGGCTTTTGTGTCTTTCAGTCCTTTGGCACGCAAATTTTTATGTGCTGACTTGCGCGATACCAGCAGCTTGCTGCCCACCGATTGGCGTCACACCTCGCCGCGCTTCAATGCGCAGAACTATCCGCACAACTTGCAGCTGCTAGACAGCTATGTGCAAATTGCCAAAGACTTGGACTGCACGCCGGCGCAACTCGCTTTGGCTTGGGTGCTGCACCAAGCGCCGCACATCGTCACCATCCCAGGCACTTCACGCATTGACCATTTAAAGGACAACATGGCTGCGTTGAATATCCAACTCTCAGCCGAGGTTTTGACTCGGCTTGACAAGGCTATCAATCACAAGCTTGTTACCGGCAACCGTTACAACGAACAAGCCAGCAGCGAAGTCGATACCGAGGTGTTTGGCGCTTAATTCTCTGCAGGGGCAAGCTTGGCTTGGTCGCGCAACATCATCAATCCTGCACTCACCAGCAAGACCATGCCACACCATGCCCATGTGTTGGGAATGTCCCCCCAGACCACAAAGCCCATCACCACCGCGGTCAGCAAGCCCACGTATCGAAACGGCGCGACCACGCTGAGGTCTGACGAGCGGGTGCTGAGAATCAGCAAAAAGTAACCTGCACTTAGCAACACCGCTGCCCCGCATAAACACCCCAATGAGACTGGGGTAAGTGTTGCCCAGTCTTGCCACAGGCTCCACACGCCGGCCATCAAGGTGGCCCCAAAGGCGGTACACAGGGTGACCATCAGAGAAGGAATATGCGAAGGCACAAACCGCATGCTGATGTCGCGCAAAGCATGCAGCAAGGTGCCACCTAAACACACCCAGGCCCAACCATTGAAACCATCGCTGGCCGGTTGCACTATGAGCAACACGCCCACAAAACCGGTGGCAATGATCAACCAGTTTCTCAGGCTGACCTGTACGCCCAGCAACAAGCCCGATAGCAAAGCGATCAATAAGGGCGTGGTCATATTGATGGCGGTGGCGTTGGCCAGTGGCATATGGAACATGGCTGTGAGGTAGACCAGACTGGCCAAACCATCCAAGCCAGAACGCACCCAAACCCAGCGTTGACGCAGTGCTGCGAAAGAACTTGGCAAGTTTTTGAAAGTGCCCATGTAAATGCACAACAACAGCAAGCCCAGCGTGGCAAACAGCCCGCGCAAAAAAATCAGCTGAGAAGGTGGCAGGCTGTCGCTGACATGCTTGACCAGCGAATCATTTAAAACAAAACAAGCCATACCGACCGACATGGCGATCACGCCACGTCGGTTGTTGGCTGCGGTCATAAAGTGTCTATAAAGCTGCGCAGTTTGTCTGAGCGGCTGGGGTGCTTGAGTTTGCGCAAGGCTTTGGCTTCAATTTGGCGTATGCGCTCACGGGTCACATCAAATTGCTTGCCCACCTCTTCCAAGGTGTGGTCGTTGTCCATTTCGATACCAAAGCGCATGCGCAGCACCTTGGCTTCACGTGGTGTCAGGCCGTCCAAAATTTCTTTCACCACATCGCGCAAGCCCGCTTGCATCGCCGCTTCCAAAGGCGCGGTGTTGGCGCTGTCTTCAATGAAGTCGCCCAAGTGCGAATCGTCATCGTCACCTATAGGCGTTTCCATGGAGATAGGCTCTTTGGCAATCTTCATGATCTTGCGAATCTTGTCTTCGGGCATTTCCATTTTTTCAGCCAAGACGGACGCATCTGGCTCAAAACCAAACTCTTGCAAGTGTTGGCGGCTGATGCGGTTCATCTTGTTGATGGTCTCGATCATGTGCACAGGAATACGAATGGTGCGAGCCTGATCGGCAATCGAGCGGGTAATGGCTTGGCGAATCCACCAAGTGGCGTAGGTGGAGAACTTATAGCCACGGCGGTACTCAAACTTGTCCACGGCCTTCATCAAACCGATATTGCCCTCTTGAATCAAATCAAGGAACTGCAAACCACGGTTGGTGTATTTTTTGGCAATCGAAATAACCAAGCGCAAGTTGGCTTCGATCATTTCTTTTTTGGCGTTGCGAGAAGCGCGCTCGCCTTCGTTCATGCGTTTGTTGATGTCCTTGAGTTGCGCCAAAGGCACGACCACGCGGGTTTGCACGTCGGTGAGTTTTTGTTGCAACTCTTGGATGGCCGGAATATTGCGGGTCATGATCACTGACCAAGGCTTGGCGGCAGCTGATTGTTTTTCCACCCATTTCAGATTGAGCAAATTGGCAGGGAATTCTTTGATGAACATGTCTTGTGGCATGCCGCAGCGGTCAACAATGATGCGGCGCAATTCGCGCTCTTTCTTACGCACATCATCAACTTGTGAGCGCACCAAGTCGCACAATTTTTCAATGGTGCGGGCGGTGAAACGCACCGTCATCAGTTCTTCGCTGATGGATTTTTGAATTTTCAAATAGGTAGGCGAGCCGTAACCTTCTTTGTCGAAGGCTTTGCGCATTTTTTCAAACAAGATTTGAACGCGGTCAAAGCGGGTAAGTGCCTCAGCTTTCAGTTCTTCGAGTTTTTTGGTCAGGGCTTTGGAGCCGCCTTTGCCGTCATCGTCGTCGCTGTCATCGAACTCGTCAAAGTCTTCTTCGGCCACATAGTCATCGGCTTCGTTGGCATTGCTGAAACCGTCAACAATGGTGGAGATGACAACCTTGCCTTCACGAATGTCTCCCGCCATGCGCAAAATTTCTGCAACCGTGGCGGGTGAAGCGCTGATGGCTTCCATCATCGCCATCAAGCCGCCTTCAATGCGCTTGGCGATTTCAATCTCGCCCTCGCGGGTCAGCAACTCGACTGTGCCCATTTCGCGCATGTACATGCGCACGGGGTCGGTGGTGCGTCCGAATTCGCTGTCGACGGTGGACAAAGCGGCTTCGGCTTCTTCTTCGGCTTCTTCTTCACTGGCCACAGTGGGGCCGGTGTTGGTGATCAGCAGCGTTTCTGCGTCGGGGGTTTGTTCGTAAACCGCCACGCCCATGTCGTTGAGCATGGTGATGACGACTTCCAATGTCTCGGCGTCGACCAGTTTGTCGGGCAAGTGGTCGGAAATTTCACCGTGGGTTAAGTAGCCACGTGTCTTACCAATTTTGATGAGGGTCTTGAGGCGTGAGCGGCGTTTGGCCAAGTCTTCTTCAGACAACACGGCTTCATCAAGGCCAAACTCTTTCATCAAGGCGCGTTCTTTGGCCTTGCTGATTTTCATGCGCAAAGGTTTGACCTTTTCGCCAGTGGCGACGACTTCTTCGGCAAACTCAGCTTCTAAGTCGACCAACTCTTCTTCTGGTGCTTCAATTTTTTTGGCGGCTTTTCCTTTGGCAGCAGCTTTGGCTGGGGCCTTGGGTGGTTTGGCTTTTTCAGCGCTGGGCTTGGCGGGTGCTTTGGCTGCTGGCTTGGCTGCAGCTTTTACGGGTGTGGTTTTAGCCACGGGTTTGGTCGCAACTTTGGCGGCAGGTTTAACAGCGGTTTTGGCAGGTGCTTTTTTGGCAGTCGACACAGGTGAGACTTTCTTCGGGACGGGTTTGGCAGAAGATGCTGATGGTTTAGCGGCTGTTTTGGCCTGGGCAGGCTTTGTGGACTTCTTGGCTGGCATGTCAATCCTTGAAAAACAATAGGGAAGTGAGCGCTAAACAAAGCGCAAATACGACAGAGGCAGGGGTTCCAAGCAAGCTGGAAGGGCGAACATTTGGTATGCAGTCCTTGCGGATATTGGCGGGTTGTGATGTTTAAATCACGGTTGGCCGGGCCCGGAGGTATTGCTGTCGCACTTGTCTTAGAAAGTGGATTATACCAGCGGGGAGTTTTTAAGGACGGCCAAACGGGCGTTCAATTGTTTGATGCGGGCATAGGCATCGGGGTCGCTGGCCATGCGCCGCGTCAAGTCATCAATCGAGTGGGAGAGCTGTTCAATTTCCAAAGCCGCCAAGATGCTTTGCAACTCTCCGGCGTCGCTGTCTATTTCGGAGGGCGCATCGTCAATCAAGCGCGAGACCAAGGCTTCGTGTTCGTGCTCGCGCAAACCTTCGCGCAATGCTGCAAGCGACTGCACGCCGTTTTCCAACCATTGTTGATTTAGCCAAGCCAGCAATTGGCCATGCGGCGCGGGCATCTCAAGCAACAAACTGTGTTGATGGCCAGACAGCGTTTCCCATTGCAACATGTCGGCGAACAAAATTTGCAAAGCCCTGTCGCGCCGAGTTGGCGCTTTGCTGCGCAAATTGATGCCAATTGGGGGCGGGCGTTTGTTGGCGCCTGAGCGTGCCCATGGACTGTATGCAGCAGACTTGGTGCCTTGGGTTTGCGGCTTGGCAGCTGAAAAACCAGCTTTGCCAGAGCCAGGAGCCGCCATCCACAAACGCTGCAGCTCGTGTTGACCCAGACCTACCGCATCGGCAAACTCATTGAGCAATTGGCTTTTCAGTACGCCCTCGGGCAAAGACCCCCACAAAGGTTTGGCTTGTGACGCAAGCAAGGCTCGGCCCTCGGCGGTATCGATATCGCAACCGTCTCGGGCCACTTCCATCACAAAGCGCGACAAGGGCGTCGCATCCGAGACCAGTCGAGCGAAGGCGTCAGTACCATGCTCGCGCACAAAGCTGTCAGGATCATGCTCAGCGGGCAAGAACAAAAACTTCACGTTGCGCGTGTCGCTTGCAAACGGCAGAGCGCCGTCCAGGGCTTTGCGTGCGGCCCGTCTACCCGCGGCGTCGCCATCAAAACTGAACACCACTGAGTCGGTGAAGCGAAAAAGTTTTTGCACATGGTCGGTGGTGCAAGCCGTGCCCAAGGTAGCCACCGCATTGGGAAAGCCCAGTTGCGCCAAGGCCACCACATCCATATAACCCTCGGTAACCAAGACATAGCCGGCTTCGCGCAAAGCCTGACGCGCCTCAAACAAGCCGTAGAGCTCGCGGCCTTTGCTAAACACCGGTGTCTCGGGTGAGTTGAGGTATTTGGGGGTGCCGTCGCCCATCACGCGGCCACCAAAACCAATGCATTCACCTTTGACATTGCGAATCGGAAACATGATGCGGTCACGAAAGCGGTCGTAGCGTTTTTCTTCTTCGCCATCTTCCGCATTCGAAATAACCAAGCCCGACTCCACCAGCAAAGCGTCTTGGTAGTCAGCAAACACACTGGCTAAGTTGCGCCAGCCATCTGGCGCATAACCCAGACCAAACTGCTTGGCGACTTCACCGGAAAGACCACGCCCCTTCAAATAGGCCACGGCTTGCGGACTGGTTTTAAGGTGTTTGCGGTAGGACTCACCGGCTTTATCGAGCACCTCATTCAAGGTGGCTTGACGCTGGCGTTGCTGTTGGGCGCGTTGACGCTCGGCGGGGTCTGCGTCGTCTTCGGGGACTTGCAGTCCATAGCTTTGCGCCAAGTCTTTCACCGCTTCGATAAAGCTCATGCCCCCGTGTTCCATCAAAAAACCAATGGCATTGCCGTTTTTGCCGCAACCAAAACAATGGAAAAACTGCTTGGCGGGGCTGACCGAAAACGAGGGCGATTTTTCGCCGTGAAAGGGGCACAGCCCCATGTAGTTGGCGCCCCCTTTTTTCAGTTGAACATAGCGGCCCACCACCTCAACCACATCGGTGCGGTTAATTAACTCTTGGATGAAAGACTGAGGGATGGCCATGTCAGTCGCCAGCGACCACACCTTCACGGCGCGGGTCGGCCGCGCCCAACCAATCGGCCCCACGTCGCTGCAGCGCTTGCAGGCCACTGGGCATGTCGATTTCTTTCACCGCATGCCCCAGAATTTGTAAATTCGACACTGTGGCCGATGGGAACAAACCCGACTCCAGCAGCAAAGGTGCGTTGGCACCCGTCACCCCCGAATGCGGCAGGTTGATGGCTTGTTGCGCGTCTTGCGCCCAGTGCAGCATGGCCCACAAAGTTTGGGCAGTGAAGTGAATGATCATGGCCCCGCCAGGACTGCCCAAACTGGCCAGCAATTCGCCGCGCTCGCCATCATCTGTTTGGCCAAACACCAAGGTGGGGCTCATAGAGGAGCGCGGGCGTTTGCCGGCTTGCACCCGATTGGCCACGGGCCGTCCCTGCTCGTCTTGCGGCACAAAGCTGAAATCAGTCAATTGGTTGTTGAGCAAAAAACCGCCGGGTAAATTTTCTGTGCTGACCATCAATCGAGCGCCAAAGCCGCTCTCTATGGTTGTGGTCATGGCCAAGGCATTGCCCAAACCGTCAACGATGCTGATGTGGCTGGTGCCGTACTCGGTTTGGTCGGCCATGGGAGCCCAACCCAATCCATTGCCGCCTGGGTTGCCTGCGCTCACCTCGGGGATACGTCTGTCGCCAATTTCGCTGGTGCGAGAAAGCAAATAGTTGTTGTCCAGCAGCGACTTCCAATCATGCGCTGGCGGGCTGACAAACGCGGGGTCGCCAATATATTGGGCGCGATCGGCAAACGCCAAGCGAGCGGCTTCGTTGTAGTTGTGCAGCCAAGCGGTGGTGGGCATCAAGGTATCGCGCTCGCTCCAAACGGCGGGGGGGGCCAGGTTGCTTTCGTCTGTACGAAGCATGCCCAAAATTTGGCCCAGAGTGAGCAAGCCAGAACTGGGCGGGCCCACGCCGCACACCTGTACTTGATTGGTGGCGCTGAAGCTACTTGCGTGTATGAAGCACAGGGCGTCGCGCTCCAGTGCTTGGTAGGTTTGTAAATCTTGCAGGCTCAAAAAACCTGGGTTGCTGGGGTGCTGTTGCACTTTGTCGACCATCGCTTGGGCAATCTCGCCGCTGTAAAAAACATCCGCGCCTTCAAGCGCAATACGCTTGAAGATGCTTGCCAAGGCGGGGTTTTGCAAGCGGTGACCGACAGGCCAAGGTTTGCCATCGGCTTGAAAAAAATAAGCCGCCGCTTGCGGGTCGTTTTGCAGCGAAGTGTCTGCGCTCAAAAGCGCATGCAAGCGCGGGCTGATGGGAAAACCTTCTTCGGCCAAGGCAATAGCCGGCGCAAAAAGTTGCGCCCAAGGCAAACCACCATGTTGTTGGTGAGCTTTCTCTAGCATGCGCAGCAATCCGGGCACGCCCACCGATCTGCCACCCACCACCGCATCGTTGAAAGCCATGGGCTTGTCGTTAAGCAAAAACAAGCTTTCGGTGGCTTGGGCCGGTGCAGTTTCCCGTCCGTCAAAGACTTGCAGGTGTTGGCTGTTGTGATGCAGCAAAAAAGCGCCCCCGCCTATCCCGCTGGACTGCGGTTCCACCAAGGTCAACACCATTTGCACCGCAATTGCCGCGTCCACCGCTGTGCCACCTGCTTGCAGCACTTGGTAGCCCGCGTCACTGGCCATAGGGTTGGCCGCAGCCACGCCACGTTGCTTCAATACCCACCCTGGCTTGGCTTGGTAACCGCTGGCGGCCTCAGGTAAATCGGGGATGCGGTAGTTGAGCTGTGCCTGCGCAAAACCCGCAAGCAAGCCAAGCGAAAAGGCGAGTGTTGCTTTGAGCACTTACTTGGGCGGCAGGCGAATCGCGCCATCCAAGCGGATGACCTCGCCGTTGAGCATGTCGTTATCTAGGATGTGCATGACCAATTTGGCGTAATCCATGGGCGTACCCAAACGCGAAGGGAAGGGCACACCGGCGGCCAATGCTTCTTGCACCTCTTTAGGCATGGAGAACATCATGGGCGTACCAAAAATGCCAGGCGCGATGGTCATGTTGCGAATGCCCAATTTGGACAGGTCGCGGGCGATGGGCAGGGTCATGCCCACAATGCCACCTTTGGAAGCTGAGTAAGCCGCTTGACCGATTTGCCCGTCGTAGGCGGCCACAGATGCGGTGGAAATCAACACGCCACGCTCGCCAGTGGCTTCGGGGGTGTTGGTGCTCATGGCTTGGGCACTTAAGCGAATCATGTTGAAGCTGCCCACCAAATTGATGCTGATGGTGCGTTGAAAACCGGCCAGCAAATGCGGACCTGTTTTGCCTACCGTGCGCTCGGCGGTGGCGATGCCTGCGCAGTTGATGAGGCCGCTGAGTTTGCCCAAGCTTTGTGCTTTGGCGACCACTGCTGCTGCGTTGTCTTCGTTGGACACATCGCAATGCACAAACGCGCCGCCAATTTCAGCGGCAATGGCTTGACCTTTTTCATCTTGCATGTCGGCGATAACCACTTTGCCGCCAGCTTGGCTTAAGAGCCGCGCAGTGCCTTCGCCCAAACCGGAAGCGCCGCCGGTCACGATAAATACATTGCCCTTGATTTGCATGAATAGCCTTTCAAAACAGTCTGTCACTAGGAAGCCTTGGATTATCGCAGTGCCTGCGAGGCGACAATAGATTGATGATTACATTCGATGCTTTTGTTTTACGCCGCCCATCGCGTCTGTTTTTGGCGGGGCTGCTACTGCTGCTGTCAGCCTGCGCAAACATCAAGCCCCCTGAGGTGGTCACGCCCCCCGAAATACCCCAATTACCTGCTGTCAAAAAAACACCCAAGCTGGGCTTGGCTTTGGGCGGTGGTGCAGCACGAGGTTTTGCGCACATTGGTGTGATTCAAGTGTTGGAAGAAAACGGTATCAAGCCCGACCTGGTGGTGGGCACCTCGGCGGGCAGTTTGGTCGCGGCTTTTTACGCTACTGGCAAAACGGGCGCGCAATTGCAGTGGCTGGCCGACACCATGGACGAATCGCAATTCACCGACTGGACCGTGCCCTTCATGAGTCGCGGCATGCTGCGTGGCGAGGCGCTGGGGCGTTACGTCAATTCACAACTCAATGGCGCCAAGATTGAGGACATGAAGATGCCGCTGGGCATTGTGGCTACCGACTTGCGAACCGGCGAGGGCGTATTGTTCAGACGCGGCGACATTGCCACCGCGGTGCGTGCCTCCAGCGCAGTGCCCTCGGTGTTTGAGCCTGTTCGCATAGGCAACAAAGATTATGTGGATGGCGGTTTGGTCTCGCCCGTGCCCGTGCGTTATGCCCGCCAGATGGGCGCCGACATCATCATCGCGGTGGATATTTCCAGCCGCCCCGAAGATGCCCAAACCTCCGACATGCTGAAAGTACTTTTACAAACCTTCAGCATCATGGGTAAAAGTATTAGTCAACTTGAGTTGGCGCAAGCCGAGGTGGTGGTGCGCCCCGCCATGCCCGATGTGGGCAGTGCCGAATTTACCGCTCGCAAGAAAAGCATAGAGGCCGGTCGCGCCGCCATGAAGCTTGCACTGCCGGCTCTCAAAGCCGCGCTCGCCAAATAAAAAGAGCCCGTCTTTCGACGGGCTCTTCAACAGTTTGAGAACCTAGGTTCTGGCAACCGGTTTAACGCTTGCGTGCAGTGGCTTTGGTTGCAGGCGCAACAGTTGAAGCAGCCATGGCGTGCATATTGGACTCAGCAGCTTGTGTGGCTTGCTTTACAGCTTTTTGAACGCTTTCAATGGCGGTTTGGCTTGCAGCAATTGCGCTTTTCATCATCGCAACTGCAGTTTCAGAACCGGCAGGTGCGCTTTTCACAGCAGAGTCAACCAAGTTGCTGACAGTTTGTTGGGCTTCAGAAGCTTTTTCTTCCATTGATTTAGTGAATTCGCCGCCGGTGGTGGAAGCGATTTCATACATGTGGCGGCTGAAAGAAACGACTTTTTCGCTCAAGGGTTGGAGATAGCCAGCTTGCAGGGCCATCAGTTCTTGTACGTCTTTAACGCTCATCAGGGCGTGGGCATGGTCTTGGTTGTCAGACATAGCAGCTTTGGCAGCAGCCATGTTGAGTTCAACCATTTTTTCAACGCCGGCAAAAGCTTTGTGGCTCAAGCCGAAAAGGGTGTCAATGGTGGCTTTGTTGGCGGCAATCATTTGTTCTGCGGTCATCATGGTGTTTTTCCTTAAAAAAGTGAATGGAGGAAACGGGGGGATCACTGCGTCTTTTTATGTTGCAGCGCAGCATGGATAGAAGTATAGGGCCAATTCTCGTCAAATCAAGCGGTATTTGTTGCGTTGCAACAAATTAGGTGAAATTTCCCGCACAATCTGAAGCAGATGAAGCTTTTTTACGCCGCTACCCACATCCAAACCTTGCCAGCGGGTCACCGGTTTCCTATGGGCAAATACGAGCTTTTGCGCCAAAGGTTGGCGGCTGAAATGCCCCAATTGACCCTGCAATCAGCCGATCTAGCCAGTGAGGGCGAGTTGGCGCTGGTTCATACACCCTTATATATAGACGCGGTGCTTAAAGGCAGTTTGCTCCCTGCAGCCCAGCGCGAGATTGGTTTTCCTTGGTCGCAAGGCATGGTAGAGCGGGCGCGGCGCTCGGTGGGCGCTACCATCATGGCGGCCCGAAGCGCCTTCACGGACGGGATTGCGGCCAATATGGCGGGAGGCACCCACCATGCCTATGCAGACAAAGGCGGCGGGTTTTGTGTTTTCAACGATGTGGCCGTGGCGGCGCGTTTGATGCAAGCCGAGTGGGCGCGCCATCAACGCCGAGCCTTGCAAGTGGCGGTGATTGACTTGGATGTGCACCAAGGCAACGGTACGGCGCATATTTTTCGCGATGACCCGTCCGTGTTCACCTTGTCTGTGCATGGCGCCAAAAACTTTCCGTTTCGCAAAGAGGCCAGCGATATCGACGTCGAGTTGCCTGACGGTTGCGGCGATGACCCCTATGCAGAGGCTTTAGACAAGGCCTTGCTAGAACTGCAAGAGCGTTGCGCGCCGGATTTGATTTTTTACCTTGCAGGCGCTGACCCCCACGAGGGCGACCGCTTGGGTCGACTGAACTTGAGCTTTGCAGGCCTGCAACAGCGCGACAAAAGTGTGCTGGCTTGGGCTGGGCAGCGCCGCATTCCGCTGGCCATGGTCATGGCAGGCGGCTATGGCCGGCAAATCGAGGATACGGTGCAGGTGCAGATGAATACCTTCGCCCAAGCGCTGCAGGCTTGGCAAGGCTGGCAAAATCTGCCTTTATGACCGCTTCCACACCTGCTCGCGCACAAGTCCATACCCGCGAGATTTACAAAACCTTTCGCCGCATCACCACGCGTTGGCTGGACAACGATGCCTACGGGCACGTCAACAACGTGGTTTATTACCACTGGTTCGACACGGTGGTGAATGCGCATTTGATCGAACACGGCGTGCTCGATATTCAGCACGGCCAAACCATAGGCTTGGTGGTGGAGACGCATTGCAATTATTTTTCATCGTTGGCGTTTCCGCAAAACGTGGATGCGGGCTTGCGCGTCACGCGCATTGGCGCGTCAAGTGTGCGCTATGAGGTGGGTTTGTTTGCCGAAGGGGAGGCGCAAACCGCAGCCCACGGGCATTTTGTCCATGTGTACGTGGACAGCCAAACCCGCCGCCCCGTCAGCGCCTTGCCCGCGCCCTTGTTACAAGTTTTAAAGGATCTCGAATGATCAACCCTGTTGACCAAGCCATCACCAGCCGCATGTCTGCGCGCGCCTTCACCGCCCAGCCCGTGCTGCGTGAGGTGTTGATGCAGTTGCTTGAGCTGGCCGCCCGTGCGCCTTCGGGCACCAACACACAACCGTGGAAGGTGTATGTGTTGCAAGGCCAAAGCCGCGACAGTTTGGTGGAGAAGGTGTGCGCCGCCCACGACGAAATTCGCGCCAACCCAGACTTAGCTGCCGAGTACCGCGAGCCCTACGACTATTACCCCGAAAAATGGGTCAGCCCCTTCATCGATAGACGCCGCGAAAACGGCTGGAGCTTGTATGGGTTATTGGGTATTACCAAAGGCGATAAAGACAAGATGCATGCACAGCACCAGCGCAACTATCGCTTTTTCGACGCGCCTGTGGGCCTGATGTTCACCTTAGATCGTGTGATGGGGCGCGGCTCTTTGGTGGACTACGGCATGTTTTTGCAAACCTTGATGCTGGCTGCTCGCGGTCACGGTTTGCACACTTGCCCACAAGCGGCGTGGAACGGTTTTGGCAAGATCATCTTGCCGCACATAGGCGCGACTGACAACGAAATGCTGGTGTGCGGCATGGCGCTGGGCTATGCCGACGAAGCCGAGGTCGTCAACACCTTTCACACCCCGCGTGAGAGCGTGGCTTCTTTCACCACTTGGCTGGAGTAAGCACCTGATGGTCATCACCAGTTTGCTCGACACCGATTTGTACAAATTCACCATGATGCAGGCGGTGCTGCATCAGTTTCCCGGTGCGCAGGTGAGCTACAAATTCAAATGCCGCACGCCTGGCGTGAAGTTGGCACCTTATGTGGATGAAATCCGCGCCGAAATTCGCTCGCTCTGCAAGCTGCAATTCACCGAGCAAGAATTGGCTTGGGTGCAGGGAATGCGTTTCATCAAAAGTGATTTTGTGGATTTTTTGGGCTTGTTTCGCCTGAACGAAAAATACATCGATGTCGTGGCTTTGCCCAATGGCGAAATCGATATTCAAATACACGGCCCTTGGCTGCACACCATTTTGTTTGAGATACCGGTGCTGGCCATCGTGAACGAGGTGTATTTCCGCAATACCCAACCCGTACCTGATTATGTTGAGGGCCGCCAGCGCTTAGACACCAAAATAGTGCAGTTGCAAGAGGCTGATTTAGGCGACCTGAAAATCGCCGACTACGGCACGCGCCGGCGTTTTTCCAAACCTTGGCATGAAGAGGTGTTGCGGGTGTTGACCTCGCGTTTAGGCACCGGTGCGAACGGCCGCTTTGCGGGCACTAGCAACGCCTTGTTTGCCCGCACCTTGGGCCTCACACCCTTGGGCACCATGGCACATGAGTACTTACAAGCTTGTCAAGCGCTGGGGCCGCGTTTGCGCGACAGCCAGGTGTTTGGCTTTGAGACTTGGGCGCGTGAATACCGTGGCGACTTAGGGATCGCTTTAAGCGATGTGTACGGCATCGAGCCGTTCTTGCGCGACTTCGATATGTATTTTTGCAAGCTCTTCGATGGCGCACGTCACGACAGCGGCGACCCCTTCACTTGGGGCGAACGCATGATCGAGCACTATAAAAACAACCGCGTAGACCCACTCACCAAAATCTTGATCTTCAGCGACGGCCTGACCGTGCCGCGCACCATAGAGCTCTACCAGCGCTTTCGCGGACGCTGCCAGCTAGCGTTTGGTATCGGCACCAACCTCACCAACGACCTGGGTTACGAGCCGCTGCAAATCGTCATCAAGATGGTGGAGTGCAACGGTCAACCTGTGGCCAAGCTGTCCGACACGCCGGCGAAAAACATGTGCGAGGATGCCAATTACTTGGCCTATTTGCGTCAAGTGTTTGATATAGAACAACCAACCTCCTAAGCCATGGCTTACATCCGTTTAGTGTTACTTTTTGGGGCGGCTTTTGCGCTGAATGCTTTCGCGCCCGAAGTGCTGGCGCATCTGCAAAGTTTGGGCGGCACCGAAGCCACCTTGGCAGCCAGTCTGTGGTGCTTGGGGTTGCTCATGGTGTTTGGCTGGTTGGCCAGCAAGGCAGCCCATGGCACGGTGTTTCCCAGCTTTACTTTGCAGTTGTTACTGGGCATTGTGTTGCACGATGCGCTGGCGCCCTTGTCCGCACAAATGGCTTTGGCGGTGGTGGTCTGTACTGCATTGGCCGCCATCATTTTGAAGTCGGGCGGTGATGAACTGGACCGGCACGAGTTCGCCAAGATTGCTTACCCCACGCTGATGATTGCTGTGGCGGGCTATTTAATTACCTTCTTTGTGATGTTTGCCTTGCTGATGTGGCTGGGGCTGGACAGCAAAACCGCTGCCTTGTTATCCGCCATCATTGGCTCTACCGACCCAGCAGCGCTCATACCTACATTGAAAAATGTGCGCTTCTTGCAAAAGTACCAACGCGTGGTGGATATTTCGGTGGCTGAGAGCGCCTTGAACGACGCCGTGGGCGCCATCTTCACCGCTGCCGTGGCGGCCATGGTGATAGCCCAAGTCCCTATGGGGGACTTAAGCAGCTTGGCGCAAGGTTTGTTCAGTCCCGACAACTTGCAACAACTCGCCAAGCAGTTCGCGTTTGGAACAGTGGCGGGCTTGGTGGGTTGGGGTGCCATGGCGTGGCTAGAGCGCTACCGCAAAGCCGAGCATCCGTTTCAAGCGACGTTTGATTTCGCGCTGGTGGTGGCTATCCCGCTGCTGACGTTTTTGCTGGCGCAAGCGCTGCACGGCAATGGTTTTTTGGCTGCTTTTGTGGCGGGTTTGTTGGCCAACTTCAACCGCAGCGCGGCGCATTTCCACCACCTGATCGAGCAGACCGAGACGCAAATAGAGAGCATTGCCAAACCTGTCATCTTCATGATGGTGGGGCCGTTTGTGTCCCTCCCCATGTTGATGGACACCGCGCTCATGGGCTTGGGGGTGTCCTTGTTGTTTATCTTCGTGGCGCGGCCTTTGGCGGTGTTTGTGTCTTTGTTGCCCACGGGCATTTCTTTCAAAGAAAAATTATTTCTGTGCGTTGTGCGTGAAACCGGCGTCATCCCTGTGGTGCTGGCCGTCATCACGGTGGCGCAGTTTGCCGACCTTCAGGGCTTGATGCCGTTAACGGCGTGGGTAGTGATTTGGACACTCACTCTGTTGCCCGCCATCACGCCGTGGTGGTCGCGTCGCTTGAACATGGTGCAAACATGAGTACCGACAACTGGATGGTCGCGGCTGTCGTCGTGGGCGCTTTGCTGATCATGGCGATCTTCAGGCGCTATGTTGGTAAAGCCTCTGCCCAAGAAGATCCGCTGCTTAAACTTGACGACAAGCTTGAGCGCTTGGAGCGCGAGTTGCGCTACGCCATCAGCGAGTCTTCGCGTACCGACCGCCAAGAGCTGTCGCAAAACATGGCGCAGTTGCAGCAAACCCTTACCGAGCAACTGGCCCTCATTCAAACCACCTTGAACACGCAACTGCTGGCCTTGGGCGAAGGCAATGCGCGGCGCATGGGCGAGGTGCGCGACACCTTAGACAAGCAACTGCAACAGTTGCAACAAACCAATGCCGCCAAGCTCGACGAGATGCGCCAAACCGTGGATGAAAAATTGCAAACCACCTTGGAGGCACGCTTGAGCGAAAGCTTCAAACAAGTGGCCGAGCGTTTGGAGCAAGTGCACCAAGGCTTGGGTCATATGAAAACCTTGGCGCAGGGCGTGGGCGACTTGCAACGGGTTTTAAGCAATGTCAAAACACGCGGTATTTTTGGCGAGGTGCAGCTTGAAGCCTTGCTGGAACAAGTGCTGACCATAGAGCAATACGGCAAGCAAGTCGAGACCAAGCCGCGCAGCAACCAACGCGTGGACTTTGCCATCAAGCTGCCCGGGCGCAGCGACGACGGCAGCGCTGTGTGGCTGCCCATAGACGCCAAATTCCCCCGCGAAGATTACGAGCGCTTGCTAGACGCCCAAGACCGCGCCGACCCATTGGCCGCAGAAGCCTCTGGCAAGGCCATGGAGTCACGTATCCGTCAAGAGGCCAAGAGCATTGCCGAAAGCTATTTGGCACCACCCCATACCACCGACTTTGCGATTTTGTTTTTACCCGTTGAAGGTTTGTACGCCGAGGTGCTGCGCCGCCCGGGTTTGATGGACAGTTTGCAGCGCGACTACCGCGTCACGCTGGCTGGGCCCACCACTTTGCTGGCTATTTTGAACAGCTTGCACATGGGCTTTCGCACCTTGGCGCTGGAGAAGCAAGCCTCAGAGGTGTGGAAGGTGCTGGGCGCGGTTAAAACCGAGTTTGACCGCTATGGCGAATGGGTGGCCAAGGTGCGCGAGCAGGTGCAAAAAGCCGCCGATACCTTAGACCGCGCCGACACCCGCAGCAAACAAATGCGCCGTGTGTTGAAAGGCGTGGAAGCGCTGCCCGAGGCCGAGGCTTTGGCTCGATTACCTTTGGATGCTTCCGAGGCATTGGACGCCGCTGACCCCGATTGAAATCCCAACTCCTACGATTGGTTGCAGGCCAAGTGTGCTTGCATGCCTGCATGGCCGGCATGCGCATGGCCGCACCGCTGTGGGCGTTGCGCGAAGGCTATAGCCCTGGCTGGGTGGGTGTGTTGCTGGCGCTGTTTGCGCTGAGCCAAGTGTTTTTGGCCTTGCCTGCAGGCCGTTTTGCCGACCGCCACGGTTTGAAGCGACCCATCATGGTCAGCGTATTGACCGCCAGCGCAGGTGCAGGACTTTCAGCCGCGTTTCCGCTTTTTGAAGTGCTGTGTGTGTCAGCCTTGATGATGGGTGGCGCATCAGGTATTGCCATCATTGCTTTGCAGCGTCATGTGGGCAAGCTGTCACAAGACGTGCAAGCGCTTCGTTTGTCATACAGCTGGCTGTCCATTGGCCCGGCCATCAGCAATTTTGTCGGGCCGTTCACCGCCGGTCTGTTGATTGACTATGCTGGTTTTCGCACCGCGTTTGCAGCCATGGCTTTGTTGCCTTGGTTGGCGTGGTTTGCGGTAAGACAGTTGCCTCAACAAACACCAACGCCTAGCTCACCCTCAAAGACCCAACGCGCTTGGGATTTGCTGCAACGTCCCGACTTTCGGCGTTTGTTGTTGGTCAATTGGTTTTTATCCTCTTGCTGGGATATGCACACCTTTGTCGTGCCCTTGCTGGGCCACGAGCGCGGCATGAGCGCCTCGGCCATTGGCTCTGTCTTGGGTGCATTTGCCGTGGCCGCCGCTTTGGTGCGCGTGGTCTTGCCGGCCTTGAGCGCCCATGTGAAGGAAGCCAAGATCATCACGATTGCCATGTTGGCCACCGGTGGGTTGTTGGCCCTATACCCGCTGCTGCAAGGCGCTCTGTGGCTAGGGGTGGGCTCAGCGCTGCTGGGTGTCAGCTTAGGTTGTGTGCAGCCCATGGTGATGAGCACCTTGCATCAAATCATGCCGCCCGAGCGCCACGGTGAAGCGCTGGGATTGCGCTTGATGCTCATCAATGCCTCTAGTGTTGTTATGCCCATGCTGTTTGGCAGTGCGGGGGCGGTGATGGGCGTGGCGGGCTTGTTTTGGTGTGCCGCAGCCACTGTCAGCATGGGCTCAAGGCTGGCTTGGCAGATGCGAAATTAAAGTTTTAGGAACGGACAGCTTGGTGAAGTACCTCCGCAACCCATTGGTTCAAGCTTTTATCTGCAGCTTTGGCCGCCACCATTGCTTGTCCATGAAGTTCTGGGGCTAGGCGTAAAAGTAACTTACCAGATGCAGGTTTTTCGGGATTTTGTCCTTTGTCCTGACACTCCTTCAGATAGTCATTAATAGCGACTTCAAATGCTGTTTTAAGAAGTTCAACGGAGTTTCCTTCAAAGCTGAGGATGCTTCGTAAACCCAGAACACGGCCCACAAAAATACTATCTCTGTCATCGTATTCAAGCTTTGCGGTATAGCCTTTGTAGGTCATGCTGTTCATGGTTTTACTCCTGCACTTTGTAAAAATTCTCTGGCTTCTTCAACTTGATAACGCTTTGCTTCCTTACCGGGGTGTGGTCTGTGACATCGCCATACTTGGCTATTTAATTCAATTCGTATCCTTGAACCAGATCGTTCTTCAACGCTTCCACCCAGCGCAGTTACCAAACTTTCAACATCAGAAAACTTCAGTGAAGTAGTTGTGGGTTGATGAAAGATTAATTGAAGGGTTTTTAGTTGTTTGGTATTCACCTTTTCATGATATCGAATAATGATATCAAATTCTCTTCACTTTTGCTCAGTTTTCCAATACCCCCATATTTAACAAAATCAATTAAGTCTTTGACTTTGTTGGTTTTATTTTTGTTATTTGTTAAATTAGCTACAAATAGTTAATAAATATTTATATTTACATATAAGTAATATAAAGTTGTCAAATATTAAGTACAAAATAACTCATTTTTTGGGCTTGAAGGAATTTCTGTGGTTGTTCCACGGCGGTAGCCTGCCCAGCAGTAAAAACTTTGAAAAACGATCTTTATTTACAAGCTGTTTCTTGCAACCCAGCGCTGACCACCTTGCTGCAAAGTCGCTCGGTGCTGCTGTTA
>Ga0209188_1001111_pt1 | contig 22832 bp, 15 predicted proteins | sample C_130625_EF_Meta_FD_187307 | JGI IMG/M metagenome (GOLD analysis project Ga0209188, IMG submission 187307) | Freshwater microbial communities from Lake Croche, Canada to study carbon cycling - C_130625_EF_MetaG (SPAdes) (version 2) | ecosystem: Environmental > Aquatic > Freshwater > Lake... | reverse complement strand
TGATGAACATAGTGATAAATTAGGCGCTAAGATTAGGCGCTCTGAAATAGAAAAGATTCCTTACACGTTAGTGCTAGGCGCTAAAGAAGCAGAAGCTCATGCCGTGAGTGTTCGTTCACGAGCAAAAGGCGATGAAGGTGTCTTGCCTTTTGCTAGCTTCCTAGACCGTCTAACCCTTGAAGTGAAAGCCAAATCACTCCAAGTTAAAAAAACAGTTACTGCCTAATTAGTTATCTTAGGGTACTATAATTTTTTGCATCTATCGTAAAACTATCCTAAATTTTACGATACATGCGACAAAGTATTCTCTACTAATCCTACACCTTTATTTTAAAAAACGTTTAAAATAAAGAACCTAAATCACTAGGTCCCATCATAGCCTTACGTACAAGGGGTATAGGTGGACCACCGTAGCTTAAGAATTGGTCATGAAAGGATTTCCATGCCGATCTACCACCGCGCGTGCTAGTCCAATCAGCCCTTAATTTACGAATCATTAATTTACCTAGTGTATAATTAAGATAGGCAGGATCAAAAGCACCACGTCGTGCTTGTTGATCAGCATCTCCTTCGTCTTGGAAACCTTGGGTTAAGAAAAGGTGTTTGGATTGTTCGATAGTCATGCCTTTTGTATGCAGACCTATGGCAGAAATAAATCTTACATCGCGTAAAAGCGCTTCCTCTAATTGACCGATATGAAGCGCAGGACTTTGATTACCTAGACCCGCCTCCCACATCATTTCCTCAGAGTAGTGAGCCCACCCTTCAGCGAAAGCATAGCCTACAAATATTTGTCCGAATTTAGATTCTGAACGATTAGCGTGTAAGAACTGAACAAAATGACCTGGATATACTTCATGGGAAGACGTGAAAAGGAGAACGCTAACACCGGGAATATAATCTAACTGTTTTTGTTTAGACCATAAGGGATCGGGAGGTGAGACATAGTAAACTGAAGGTAAACCGACTTCATAGGGGCCAGGTATTTCAATGTATGCAGAATTCCATGCTTTATATGCAGGAGCTGCATGGACTAGAGCCTGCTCCGTGCCAGGAATTGAAACGAGATCATGGTCAGTAATAAATTTACGTAATTCAACAAGCTGTTGTGTGGCATACTCTGTTACTGAGCCAGGTGGTTTAGTAGCAATAGCCTTTTTTGCAGCATCATATACACTAAGATCAGGGGCATACAGAGCACAGGCCTCACGCATTGCTTTTAGATTTCGTTCTAAATCCTTTTGACCAATAGCCTCGAGTTGATCCAAAGGAAGGTCTACCCCTTCGGTTTCACGTACCATAGCTCTAAATTTTTCTGCTCCTAATGCAAAATTATCTTCTTTAGTTTCAGCTTTCTTAGCAAAGAAAAGACCCGCCTGAGTTACCGCTTTAATGGCACTCGCATTGGCTACTTTAAATTCAGCTTGAAGTTCTGGATTATTAACAGCTGCAAATACTGCTGGAACGTCAGTTTTAAAGTAATCAGCTAATCCACCAATTGTTTGTTTACCAATTTCAGCATATGTTTTTGCAAGCGGTCTATCAAGATTAGCCTCAAGTTGAGCAATAGCTGCAGGTAAGCTATGCGTGTAAGCAATATATGCTCTAAGACGCGTCTCCAACGAGGCATACGGACGAGATACATACACGTCAGGATCTATGCTACCAGAATAGTACATAGGATTAGTATGAGGCTCATCAGCGGTTTCCAACCAAAAGAGTTCTTTCCTTATCTCCATTACAAGATAATCGCGCTCAAAACGTTGCTTCGAACTTAACTCATTTTGTGAAAAAGCATTTGCTTGAATACGCTCTTCTTTTAACCAAGTCGTATACTTATTTAGTCCTGACTCACTCCAATCAGGAAGTTTACCATCAAATTCATGTCTACCTTCTGCAACGGCAGAACTTGGCTCAAAAACAAAATAGTGTTCAAGAAATTCAGCGACAAAGCTATCCCAAGATATTGCAGCAGGTGCTGCTTTAAGAGAAGCTGTTATTAACAGCGAAACGGTCACACATACGTACAAACCATAACGTTTAAGCCAGGTAGATTTAAGCATGGAAGTAAGCCTAAAATAATTCACATACCAATCAATACGTTATAAATATTTTTTTGTTATTATCTATGAATAACAATCAAGAAAAATATTCAATCAAAGCACTACCTAGGCACACAGAAATGGCCGTAAATTGAGTATCAATCGATGTAGCCCTCTTCACCGTGCTCAATCATATCTAGACCTTGGCGCTCAACTTCTGGTGTTGGACGAAGACCCACTAGCGCTTTAACTATATAGGCAATGACTACTGTTGCGGTTACTGCCATAACAATAGTGATTCCCATCGCTTTTAGTTGCTCAAGCCACAAACCACCTTTCGTAACGAGATCGGCAAGTCCATTTTGCTTTGCTGCAAGATTTGCTGAAGTAAGGTTTGGGTTAACGGATGCACTAGCTAAAACACCCGTGAGGAAAGCTCCAATAGTTCCACCCACTGCATGAACTCCAAACGTATCCAAAGCATCATCATAACCAAACCGTGATTTAACAAAAGTGACAAAAAAGTAAGGAATAACCGCTGCTACGACTCCAATAAGGATTGCGCCATTAGCGGTCACAAATCCACAAGCGGGAGTGATCACCACTAATCCGCCTACCGCTCCCGAGCAAAAACCTAAGATAGAAGCATGGCCTCGCGTAAATTTTTCAATCATACCCCAAGTAAACGCTGCTACGGCAGTAGCCAATGTTGTAGTCATGAATGCATTTGCTGCGATAGAATCAGATGCTACGGCGCTTCCTGCATTAAACCCATACCAACCTACCCACAGCATTCCGGTACCTACCATACAAAGCACCATACTATGTGGTGCCATTTTATCTCGTCTAAAACCTATACGGGGACCAACAATTAAACATAAAATTAAAGCGGACCATCCTGAACTCATATGGACCACTGTACCGCCTGCAAAGTCGATAGCTGTAATTACAGCGTTACTATTAAAGACTCCGTTCATAAGACCGTTAATTCCCCAGATCATATGCGCCAAGGGGAAATAGACTAAGAACATCCATAGCGTAGTAAAAAGAAGTACAGCGCTAAATTTCATACGCTCTGCAATAGCGCCCACAATCAATGCTGGAGTAATGATTGCGAACATTAGCTGATACATCGCATATACATTATGAGAAACCCAATACGCGTAATCTGTATTTGGTGCCGATGTAACTCCGTTTAAAAATGCGAATTCTAGTCCTCCTATAATTCCACTATTAAAACTTTTACCAAATACTAAGCTGTAGCCTACGGCCCACCATAAAATAGAGACTAGACCTGCTATACCTAAACATTGGCCTAAGACAGAGAGAATATTTTTTCTGCGTACAAGGCCGCCGTAAAAAAGAGCGAGTCCCGGCAAAGTCATAAATAACACGAGTGCAGAACTCGTCATCATCCACGCATTATGACCTGGGCCAGGAACTCCCGTTAGGGTCTTCCCTGGATCCGCATTAGTCACATAGGCCTCAAGTGCTGCAAGACGTTCATCTGTCGTAGGAGCCGCATGGCCCACGGGTAGAAAAGAAAAAGCTACAGCAAGCGCTAAGTAGGCCGTGATCGCGCGTGAACGCAAACAGAACAGATATTTCATAGAAGTGTAGAGTGTACTTAACTAGTGGTTTGAATGGGTTGACTAGCTAAGCGGAGCATAAAATCTCAAGATATTCGTATCATATGACAATACCAACTTACAAAAAAACATAAAAAAAGCCGCTGATATTATCAGTGGCTTTTAGATTTAAATGATACTTAAAGCTTAAATTGCCGCATCACCCCGCTCATCGGTGCGAATACGTATAACTTCCTCGATTGGCATAACAAATACCTTACCATCGCCGATCTTACCTGTTTTCGCTGCCTTAACAATAGCATCCACTGCTTTGCCAGCCATATCATCAGATATGGCGATTTCGATTTTAACCTTAGGCAGAAAATCAACGGTGTATTCACTACCGCGGTAAATCTCAGTATGACCCTTTTGACGGCCAAAGCCTTTTACTTCAGTAACTGTCATGCCTTCAATTCCCGCCTCAGCGAGAGCTTCCTTAACTTCTTCTAACTTGAAGGGTTTAATAACTGCTATGATGAGTTTCATACGAAAAAAGAAAGTTAAAATTTATTGGGATAAAACTAAAGCGTTACCCCAAATTAAGCAAGCCTTGTGCCAGCACTAGGAGTATACCTTAGGTAGGAATTACCGTAGTGATATGCAGTTCTTTTAACTGTTTCTCGGTAACGGGAGTTGGACTTCCAGCCATTAAATCCTGACCCTTTTGAGTCTTAGGGAAAGCAATGACATCACGAATGCTGGTCGTGCCACAGAGTAAAGCAACCAGACGATCGAGACCAAATGCTATACCTCCATGGGGAGGTGCTCCATAAGTGAACGCTTTGAGCATATAACCAAAACGATTTTCAACCACCTCTGCTGGAATCTTAAGTACATCTTCAAAAACTTTCTTCTGGAGCTCTGGGTTGTGAATACGAATGGATCCCCCACCTAGTTCCATACCGTTTAAGACAACATCATAATGCTGACCACGTACTTTGTGCGGTGCTGAATCAAGAAGCGCTGCGTCTTCGGGAACAGGAGACGTAAACGGGTGATGCGTTGCAACAAAGCGTTTCGCTTCTTCGTCGAGAGTCATGAGCGGAAAATCTACAACCCACAAAAACTTCCAGTCTTCATGGCGTATCGTTAACTTGCCGCGTTTTTGAAGTAATGCTGCTGCCTCTAAGCGAATACGGCCTAGGATTGCACATGCCTTGTCCCACGAAGCTGCTGCAAAGAAAACCATATCTCCTTCAGCAAGTGATAACGCTTCAGTGATCGCTTGCTTTTCAGCGTCAGAGAAAAATTTTACAATAGGTGATTTCCATTCACCAACTTCAACTTTAATAAATGCAAGCCCCTTAGCACCGAGTGACTTTGCTACGTCTTCTAAAGCTTTTAATTCACCCTGAGTTAAATCAGCGAGGCCCTTTGCATTAAAAGCTTTGATACTGCCCCCCGTAGTAGCAACACCTTGAAACACCTTAAAGGAAGAGGCTTTAAAGGTTTCTGTGAGATCAACGAGTTCTAAACCAAAACGCATATCTGGCTTATCAACACCAAATCGGTTCATAGCATCTACAAAAGGTAGGCGAAGGAAAGGAGTTTGAATCTCTTGGTTTAAGACATCCTTCCAGAGCTTCTTAAGCATGCCTTCAAACAGATTGTAAATATCTTCACGCTCAACGAAGGACGCTTCAACATCGACTTGCGTGAATTCCATTTGGCGATCCGCACGCAAATCTTCATCTCTAAAACAACGTGCGATTTGGAAATAACGTTCTACGCCAGCAACCATTAAGATCTGCTTAAACTGCTGAGGCGATTGCGATAAAGCGTAAAAAGAACCCGGGTGAATACGCGATGGCACGAGATATTCACGCGCGCCTTCAGGTGTACTCTTAAAGAGTGCTGGGGTTTCTACTTCAATGAATTCGTGCGCATCAAAATAGTCGCGTATCGACTTTGTAGCTTTGTGCCGTGCTAGCAAATTACGACGCATCTTCGGACGGCGTAAATCGAGATAGCGATAGGTTAAACGCAAATCCTCGTTTACTTTATCTCCACCTGCATCATCGAGTGGGAAAGGAGGCGTATCAGAAATATTTAAAACCTCTAAATGAGTCGCTTCGATTTCAATCTGCCCTGTAGGAAGATTAGCGTTTTCGGTTCCTGTAGGCCTTTGGGTAACTCTGCCCTGAATAGAGATAACAGACTCTTGTTTTAAATGAGATGCTTTTTCAGCAATTGCCTTATCGAGATTGGGGTCAAACTTAACCTGAGTAATACCCCTACGATCGCGTAAATCTACAAAGAGAATACCGCCTAGATCTCGGACGGTGTCCACCCACCCTGCGAGCGATATGCTCGATCCGATATGTTTAAGATTCAGTTCTGCGCAGTGATGAGAGCGTGCCATTGAACTTAGGATAAAAGCGGTTTTAGGCCTACTTGAGCAAACAAAAACAGTAAGCCTAAAACACTTATAAAGCTATGAGTAATTCAACTAAAAATATCAGGAGTAAAAGAGGCACTCACCGGTCATCTCCTTAGGCTTTGAAAGACCCATCAAACTTAATACCGTAGGTGCAATATCTGCTAATCGCCCACCCTCACGCATTTTAGTCTTACCGGCTATAAAGCCCTCACCAACAACAAACACTTCAACAAGATTGAGAGTATGTGAGGTGTGCGGTGCATTATTTTCGTAGTCCCACATTTGTTCACAATTACCATGATCTGCGCAAATAACAGCCTTACCATTTACTTGGCTTAGTGCCTTCAGGAGCTCTCCCACTCCATGATCGGTCGTTTCAACGGCTTTAATAGTAGCCTCTAATGAACCCGTATGCCCTACCATGTCTGGATTAGCAAAGTTAACGACTATAAGACCGTACTTACCTGATAAAATAGCAGCTTTTGCTAGATCCGTGACTGAGGAGGCAGACATCTCTGGCTGTAAGTCATAGGTGGCAACCTTTGGGCTTGAAGGGCAGGCCCTATCTTCTCCTAAGAAAGGCTCTGCTTTGTAATTATTGAAGAAGAAGGTAACGTGAGGGTTCTTTTCTGTTTCAGCACACCTGAATTGCTTAATACCGGCGCTACTAACGACCTCTCCTAAAATATGTTCTAACTTTTCTGGCTTAGGTGAAACGATATGAACAGGTAGACCAGCCTCATATTCAGTCATGGTAGCATAATACAGATCAAGTTTCTTACCCCGATCAAATCCTTTAAAGTCATCCATAACAAACGCTTTTGTGATTTCTCGAGGACGATCACCCCTGTAGTTGTAAAATAATACAGCATCACCGTCTGCAATCGATGCTAAAGGCTTTCCTTCCTCATCAACAATCCATGTTGGGACAATAAATTCATCTCCTTTTTGAGATTCATTAAACGGATGGTCGTAGTAGTTTTGTACCGCCGTGACCGCATCTGGTGCTGTTGCTTCAGCCTTCTTACCGGTAAGTAAATCGTAAGCCTTTACAACACGCTCCCAACGATTGTCCCTATCCATACTCCAGAAACGACCACAAACTGAGGCAATTTTTCCCATGCCTATTTTCTTACACTGATCATCGACTTGTTTTACATAGCGAATGCCACTGGAAGGAGCGGTATCACGGCCATCAGTAAAAGCATGAATAAAAACCTCATCTTGCTGCAAACCCTCTGCTTTAGCCTGGCGTAAAATACCATAGAGATGCTCGAGCATTCCATGCACACCCGCGTCAGAAACAATCCCCATCAAATGCAAGCGAGAGTTCTTTGTTTTTACCCTATCAATAATTCCTTTCCAAGTCGCGTTAGAGCCTAATTTCTTCTCAGAGAAAAGTTTATTTAAACGTACGAGTTCTTGATCAACAATACGACCAGCACCTATATTTTCGTGGCCAACTTCACTGTTTCCCATAACTCCATCAGGAAGACCTACATCGAGACCAGATGCTGCAATAGAGGCCACAGGATATTTAGCATGCAACATATCGTCTACAGGCTTATTGGCCAATGAAACAGCATTCTTGTTATTTTGCTCCGGATGTGGGTTTTTGCCCCAACCATCGCGAATTACTAAAAGGACCGGACTTGAAGAAGTGCTCATAAGTTAAAATAAGATTTATATGGGCGAGAAGCGAAAATAAAACTTAAAATTAATACTCTGAATATAAAATATGATTAAAAGCTACTCATTAGCGCCACAGTCGGTTTGACATCAGAGCGATTCTGACGACCAATCTAGATATGTCTAAGCAAGCCGTTCTTCTCGTTAATTTAGGTTCACCTGCATCGACCTCAATAGGAGATGTAAGACGCTACTTGCGTGAGTTCTTGGGAGACGAGCGCGTTCTTGATGTTCCAGCACCCTTAAGGTGGCTATTGCTTGAAGGCGTGATCTTAAGAACACGTCCTCATAAGTCTGCCCATGCCTATAAATCGATCTGGAAACCAGAAGGTTCACCCTTGGTACTCACCTCGATAAGCGTTCAAAAGAAGCTTGCCGAAGTATTGGGTAAGGCCATGCCTGTTTACTTAGCAATGCGGTACGGCAATCCGTCCATTCCTAATATTATAAAGCAGATGAAAGCTGACGGAATAGAGAACGTATTTTTGATGCCTCAGTATCCCCATTATGCAATGTCATCCTGGGAAACGGTCGTGGTAAAAGTCTATCAAGAAGCTGAGAAACTTTTCCCTGAACTTAAGATCGATTTACTTCAACCGTTCTACCAAGACAAAGACTATATTGAGGCACTCTATGAAGTATCGGCTCCGTACTTGAGTAAGCCTCATGATTTACTTCTATTTAGTTATCACGGCATTCCTGAAAGACACTTAAGAAAAGGTGACCCATCCAAGGCTCACTGTATGAAAGTAAACGACTGCTGTTCTCATTGCTCGCCGGTGCAATCAACCTGTTACCGAGCTCAAGTTTTTGCTACGACTAAAGCTTTAGTTAAACGAGCAGGAATCGCAGATGATAAATATTCTGTCTCGTTTCAGTCGCGTTTAGCGGGTGAACCGTGGTTAAAACCATTTACAGATAAAGAGCTCGAGCGCTTACCTAAAGAGGGAAAGAAAAAACTGTTAATCATGTGCCCAGCATTTGTTTCAGACTGCTTGGAAACATTAGAGGAAATTTCTGAGGAGGCTAAAGAAACCTTTATGGAGGCAGGCGGTGAAGAATTTGAGCAAATACCCTGCTTAAATGATCAAAAGCCTTATATCGATTTCTTGGCAGGACGCGTTCATAGCTGGGCATCAGGTAAATAATGAGTGATGCGTCTACTGAGTCCTCCAGTTCAGTAAACCAAGTCCGCTCGTTTGGTGTCAGTCATTCTGCGCTCAGTAATGAGGAGATGTATCAGGCCTTATTAAAAGCGGATAAATCTGAAAGTTTAATTCCCCTTGCTTCGAGTTTAGCACAGGAGATGAATGATCTATTAACACGCGTGATGGGAGCGGTAGCAAGTTTACCTAAAACGGATAATAACTACCTAGCGCAAGCCGAAGAGGCAGTCCTTGAGGCTCGCGAAATCACCCGGCGTTTACAGTCGCTTTCACAAGGAAGTGACGGGGTAAAAAAGGAAGTAAAAATTCAGTCGATTTTCGACGAAATATACACGCTAAACGCGGGAGGTTCAGTGGCTAAGATTGAGATATCCGTAGATCCACGCGCTAAATCAATTTTTGTGGATGTAGCCCAGATAAAGCAGGTCTTTCAGAATTTATTAAGAAATGCGACTGAGGCAATGACCCCTACTCCCCATAACCCAAAAATTCAATTAATGGCTCAGGCGTTACATGTCGAACGTGGCGATATTATAGGCTTAGAGGCGGGAGACTATGTGCAGTGTGAAGTTAGGGATAATGGCCATGGTATTTCGACTGAGATTAGCGATAAAGTATGGGATCCTTTTTTTACGACTAAAAAACACGCAGCTGGTTTAGGCCTTCCAACTTCTCTCGAAATCATTCGACGACACGGAGGTACCATCGGCTTAACTTCTGAAGTAGGGGTTGGCTCTGTATTCACAGTATTTATACCTGTTGCAATAAAAACTGTTCAAGTTCAGGCCGTTCAAGCTCCTACTGCGCGTTTTAAAACAGGAAGGATACTTATAGTAGATGATGATCTCAACATTCGTAATGTATTAAGTAAAATGCTGGAGCGTCTCGATTACCGCTCAGACAGCTCAAGAGATGCAGAGGACGCGTTGCAGCAGTACAAACGATACTTTGATATAAGCCGTCCCTATGATGCAGTCCTTGTGGATATAAAACTCTCCGGTACACCTGGTGCTCAACTCTTACAGACACTTAAGCAATTCGATCCTGATATACGTGTAATTGCACTAAGCGCCGAGGACAGCACGTCTCTAGCAAAAGAAATGATGGACTTAGGGTTTTGTGGATTTCTAAAAAAGCCGTTTGTTTTATCTGAATTAGGAGAATCCTTATCAACGGTGATTGGCAATTAATTCTTTGGTTCAGTTTCAATTACCTTAAGGTCTTTAATAAGAACTCTAGGATTATTTCCGTGTTTAAGGTACTTATCTAAAAAGAGGTCAAGCTTTTGATAAAATCCTAGTCGTGCTTCTTCTTTATGAAAACCATGGCCTTCACCCTCTCGGCGAATATACTCATACGTCTTATTGTATTTCTTTAACTCAGACTCTAATTCAGTCCAGTTTTGGATAACAACACGCGGATCATTTTCTCCGTAAGCGTGGAGTGTAGGGATCTGTATTCTTTCAATAAAATTAACGGGTGATCTTTCTTTGATAAATTCAGGTTCGTCTCCAATCATCGTTTTATAAAAGGAATTTGTTTCGTCGCTCATTTCACTTTTCCAATTAGCAATGAACTTTAAGTCAGAAACACCCACGTAATTGACCGCACAGCAATATAAATCAGGTGTAAATACAGCACCTGCTAAAGCTGCGTAACCACCGTAACTTGCTCCATAAATACACACCCGAGATGGATCAGCATATCCGTGAGCAATTGCCCATGCTACACCATCGGTAAGATCGTCCTGCATCTTTTTACCCCACTGTTTACTCCCTGCTTTTATAAACTCTAGTCCATAACCACCTGAGCCTCGGTAATTAGGCTGTAGGACAGCATAGCCACGACTAGCAAGAAATTGTACCTCTGGATTATAACCCCACACATCTTTAATACCATAAGGTCCACCGTGCGGATTGATGATGAGTGGAACGCGTTTACCACCTGTAGCCTCTTTAGGAAGGGTCAAGTAACCATGAATTAAAAGGCCATCCCTAGCCTTATACGTGATTTCCTGCATAGGCTGTAACTGGCTTGAGGAGATGTGAGTGTTAGTCTTACCCAATCTCACGAGCTGTGTTTTACCTCGTAAATCGAGGAAGTAATATTCAACTGGATTCTGATCGGCATACACCGCAACGATAAAAACGTCCTCTGCCTTACTCATACTCACTATACGTTTTAGTGTAGAGGGAGGTAAGGATGCATCTAAAGCCTTAGAAATTGATGCCAGTCTAGCATTTTTCCAAATCACTTTATCTCTACCACTTGAGTAATAAATCGCATTTATACGACTATGGTCTGATGAGAAAAGGACATCAGAAATTTCAGCATGAGGATAACTAAAGATTGGACTACCCCACTGTAAGGTTTCCGTATCAAGGCCATATAAAACCTGCGTACCGTCTAAGTCAGTTTTTATGGTATAAAGTGTCTTATTATTCGACGAGAAACCAACAAAGCGTATCGATTCGAAAATAGCCCCTACTCCTGCATCCGTTTTAAAGATCTCTTTCCAATCGTTTGTTCCTGAACTTCTGACTTCATAACTTTTAGACCCATGCTGTACCCGCACTTGATAACGGACTATCCCTTGATTATCTACACCCCATCCACGCACTTCTTCATTTGTTGAGTCATCATTAGGCGCGATACTTCGGGTAGCATTTTTAACATTAAGAAAATACAAACCTACACTTCGTCCTCCCTCTCCGCTACGACCATAGATTAAGATGTGGTCAGGATCTAAATCCATCCTATCCATGATATAGGCAAACGATGCTTCTGTGTGTCTATTTTCATCATACGCGTCTGATAATCGCGTGATCTTTTTAGTAGAGATTGATACACTGAAAATTACTCTGGATTCACCTCCTGTTGGATCTCCGGAAAAGACAATATGTTCATTTCCTTTCCAGAATAACTCTGTAATATCTGCGTCGTAGGTTCTCGCAAGTGTCACCGCTTTACCTGTACTTAAATCCCATAAAATAACAGCCATCTTTCCCTTTACGGGCATAAGAAACGCTAAATGCTTACCATCGGGAGCGAGACGAGGTTGTGCGATATCCGGGCTTCTAAAAAAGTCCTCTACAGCTACATTTCCTACCTTCTCTGCAGCATAAGAAAGGCATACATCTAAAGAAATAAGATATAAAAAACTCAGTACAATTCGTTTTATATTAAAATATCGGTTCATTTCAATTTTGTTTGCGAGGAGACGTTAAAGTTCAACTGAAAGTATACTTTAGAGCAACTATCTAAAACATCAGAACATCGAATGTAAAAATAACAAATAATTAACAAAGAATAGTAAATAGCTTCATGAGTATGGTTTCACTAGCTTTGGAAATAGATATAAAAAATAAAAAGTGCCCATCAAACAAGTGTTAAAACATAACTATTCGTTAGTTAGATAAATATAATCCATTTTAGCCTAGTCTTAATACTGAAGACTGTACTCGAAGCTTAGAAATAGTTATTAAATGACTAAAGTGGGTTTATTTAGAAAAAATCTTTTTTGGCTTACTGCTATTATAATATTAATTCTGCTGACTTACTTTGGCAGTTTTAAAGTACCACTGCTTTTTGATGATGTAGTAACTCTAAGAGATAATCCCACGATAAGGAATTTAGGTGATCTCAGCCATATCTTAAGTTTTCCTGAGGGAATTGTTCTAAGTTGGAGACCTTTTTCAAACCTTACCTTTGCTTTTAGTTATGCTCTTAGCGGACTAGATCCATGGGGGCACCACCTCATTGGAATTTTAGTTCACGTTTTATCAAGTTGTGTTCTTTTTTTATTACTGAAGAAAATTTTTAAATTACCGCGCTTAAAAAAATATAACTCTGATGCCATATTACTATCAGGGATGATAACCTTGCTTTGGTGCATCCATCCTGTGCTTACGGAAAGTGTAGCCTATATTTCCCAAAGGATGGAATGCTTAATGGGATTATTTTACCTTCTTACATTATACTGGTTTATAAAAGCTACAGCTATAAAATCATGGATTTATTACATTCTTGCAGCTTTAGCTTGTTTTTTGGGTGCATTAAGTAAAGAGGTCATTATTACCGCTCCCGCTATTATATTTATATTCGATGCTATATTTATTTCTGGAAGCTATAAAAAAGCACTTCTAGACCATGGTAAAGCGATTGGGCTAATCGCTCTAAACGGTATAGTTATTTTTAGATTAGCTAAAAATATTGAAGTACAATCTGTTGGATTTAACTCAAGCGTTTCGCCATGGATATATGCTCTTACTGAATCTAAAGCAGTAGTTACGTATGCGAGCCTATCACTTTGGCCTCATCCTCTAATTTTTGATAGAGGCCCTGTTTTTATAAAAAATTTTTATGAGGCATTACCCTACTTATGCCTTACGCTTTTATTAACCGGAATCACTCTGTGGGCTCTCATTAAAAAACCCATGCTAGGATTTCTAGGCATTTGGTTTTTTATTATTCTATCTCCAACAACAAGTTTTATTCCAATAGCTAAAGAACCTATTGCAGAAAACAGACTCTACCTCCCTTTAATTTCAATGTGTACTTTATTGATATTAGGGCTTTGGAATAAATTAAGAAGAAGTATATTTATTATTACTTATGCCACTTTAATTATCGTATGTATTAGCTATAGCATAGCTCGTATACTCCAATATCAAACAGGCTTCTCAATTTGGACGGACACGGTAGCTAAAGCTCCAATGAATCCAAGCGCACATGTAAATTTAGGAAATATGTGGGATAAAGAAAAAAATAACCCTAACCAAGCAATAAAAGAATATAGAAAAGCACTTGTTTTTGATCCTCTCAACCCAGAGGCTAGTAGCAACTTAGCAAATCTTATTATCAAAACGTCTCATCAAACCGAAGAAGCTATACTTCTGTACGAGGCAGCCCTTAAATCAAACTCTGATATAGCAGAAATTCATAATAATCTTGCTCACCTTTTGGAGAAAAATCCGCAAACATTAAACAAAGCTCTATTCCATTATAAGCGGGCAATTACTTTAAAGCCAAGTAATGCTGAAATACATCGTAACTATGCAGAACTCTTAAGTCAGGACAGTACCAAACATGATGAAGCGATTAAGGAATACGAATTAGCAAATACATTAGAGTCCGATAATATTTTAGGACTTAATAATTTAGCAGTATTACTTTCACAAACTGAAGATAGAAAACAAGAGGCCATAACTTACTTTAAACGCGTTATAAAATTAAGCCCTAACGCATTTCAAACTTATTATAATTTAGCAAATACATATCACTTACTAGGTAATTTCGAAAACGAAGCAGTTGCTCAATATTTAGAAGCTATTCGTATAAATCCTGACTATGCTGAAGCTCATTTTAATTTAGCTAATATTCTTTCAGCTCTTCCCGGAAAGACTCAAGTAGCAATTGGGCATTACCGGACTGCTATTTCGCTTAGATCGAATTATGTCGAAGCCCATAATAATCTCGCAATAATACTTTCTAGCCTCACCGAGGGACACGACGATGCAATAAATGAGTATGAGATTGCCCTTAGTCTATCGCCTAACTCTTATTTAATTGAGTATAACTTAGCAGTTGAACTCATGAAAAAACAGCGGACACAAAATTTAGGAATAACTCATCTTAGGCATGTTCTTATACTCAATCATGAATTTACTCCTGCTAAAGAAGCATTAAGAATTCTTAATTTAAATACGGCTCCTAAAAAATAGCATTTATAATCATGCCACGCTCAAAGATTAGTCCTTTGTACGGTTCTAATAAAAGCTGGGTAATCTTTGTTCTCATTATATTTTTAAGTACACTCGCATATAGCAACAGCTTTATAGTACCAACTGTTTTCGATGACTATGCATCACTTGTAGAAAATATACCCATTAGAAGTCTTAGCTCATTAATTCCTATTATATCAGCACCAACTACTGTAGGTTTAGCATGGAGACCTCTTACAAATATAAGTTTCGCACTCACCTATGCATTGAGTGGTCTAAATCCTTGGGCGCACCACCTATTCAATCTTTTTACTCACATTCTGGTAGCAGGAGTACTCTTTGGAATTATTCGTAGTACCTTAAGTAAAGCTTCAAATTCGGTTCTAGTTAAAGAATCATATGTTTTGGCAGCTGGTATTTCCCTTATTTGGGCAGTACACCCCATACAAACGCAAACCGTTACCTATATCTCACAACGCTGTGAATCTCTTTCTGCCTTATTTTATTTACTTACACTTTACACTTTCATTCGCGCAACAACAAGCAACCTAACCTTATGGTCTATTTTATCAGTCATGAGTTTTAGTTGTGGTATTTTATGTAAAGAAATAATTATTACAGTTCCCTTCACTGTACTTTTGTACGATGTCATTTTCGTTACCGGAACTTTATCTTTATCTTTAAAGATTCGTTGGAAATATTACATGTGGCTTTGTTTAAATTGGATTCCTTTAGCATACCTTTTAAAAGCAATTAAACATCAAGCTGTAGGCTATGATATAGGTATCTCCACATGGACTTATCTTATTACTGAATCCAAAGCTGTATGGATTTATCTAAGTCTTAGCGTGTGGCCTAGTCCCCTGATTTTTGATCGTGGCCCCCTCTTTATTCATTCCTTTAGCCAAGCACTGCCTTATAGCCTAGGCGTGGTCTGCTTATTAGTGCTCAGCGTTTGGGTAATAAAAGTATGGCCTCGAATCGGATTTATAGGAGCGTTCTTTTTTATCGTTCTATCCCCGACATCGAGTTTTGTGCCTATAGCTGAAGCTCCGATTGCAGAAAATAGAGTGTATTTACCTTTAGCTGCAGTCATATGTCTGGGGGTTATTTTATTACGATACATAACTACTAAACGCATCACCCTTGTAGTATGTGCCGCGATAATCTGTATGGGTACAGCTTTAACTTATGCAAGGAATTCTACCTACAGTTCACCCATCTTACTTTGGAAGGATACGACTGTAAAGGCGCCTAATAATTGGAGAGCCTTTAATAATCTGGGTTATCTTTTTTTAGAAGATGAGGATCATCAAAAAGAGGCAAAAGCTTACTTTCAAGCCTCGCTTAATTTAAAACCAAATAATTCTGAAGCGCATGGCAATCTTGGTATTATTTTATCTAAAGAGCCTAACCACGCAACTGAAGCAATAGCAGAATACAGAGCTGCAATCGCTTGTAGAGAGGGAAATGCCGAGGCTCATTTAAACCTAGCTAACGCTTTATTGAATTATACTCATTCGAGTGAAGAAGCTGAAAAACATTTTAAAATTGCTCTATCTTATAAGCCTTACAGTGCCGTTTTTCATAACGATTATGCGTTATACTTAGCTAGTATTTATGATCGTACTACAGATGCCCTTAATGAATATAAGGAAGCCCTACGTTTAAATCCAGCTTACTTAGAGGCCCACAATAATTTGGGAAATTTATTATCCCATATACCTAACAAAGAGCAGGAAGCTATTGATCATTACACGCAAGCCATATCTTTGAATCCAAGAATAGGTTTTATTCATTACAATTTAGCGTTACTTCTAAGGAGATATCCCAATCGATTGAGAGAGTCTTTAGAACAGTTTAGAGATTATTTAAAATATACTCCAAATGCTATTCCTGCTCAACAAGCAGTAACTCACTTTCATATTGCCGATATACTAGGACTTTTCTCTGCAAACCAAGATGAGGCAATTGCTGAATACAGGACAGCACTTCAGTTAGACCCGAAACTCCTTATAGCCCATATTCAGCTAGCTCAACTCTTTGAGCGCAACGCTAGGCTAACAAATAAAGCGCGTGAAGAATACATAAAGGCCCTTACTATTGATCCTAAATCTCAAGATGCTCGTAATGGCATCGAACGCTTAACTAATCATTAAAAGAACCCTTTCATAAATCTAATTAATTTCTAGGGTATAGAGTACCAGGCACTAAGCCTATTCATAATTTACAAAACATTGATTAGTATCATTTTACAGAATATAAAATAATTTAAGTAAGTATTTATATGTCCAGCTGGACATACGTTTATAAACTGAGTCATATACTTATTCATGAAAGTATCCGTGGTCGGCTTCTGGCATTTAGGGTCTGTAATCGCTTCTTGCTTAGCTGAAGCTGGTCATCACGTCACAGGTATAGATTTCGATAAGGAGAATGTTACCCAACTTAAAAAAGGAAAAGCACCTTTATTTGAACCTGGACTTGAAGCCTTAATCCAAAAAGGGATTAGAAATAAAAAGCTTAGATTTTCTACGGATCCATCCCAGATTAAGCACTCAGAGGTGGTCTGGATTGCTTTTGATACACCGGTTAATTCAAATGATATTGCTGATGTAGATTTAGTAAAAAGACATGTAAAAACGCTTTTCCCCCATATCTCCCAAAATAGTGTTGTCCTTGTATCATCACAAGTTCCAGTAGGAACTACGGGTGCACTTGCTGCTGATTATCGCAAACAACATCCTGATAAAAATGTAACATTTGCATGTTCTCCCGAAAATCTTCGTCTTGGTAAAGCGATCGAAGTCTTTACTAAACCAGATCGCATCATTTTAGGCATTGAATCGGAATCCAGCAAGAAGAGCTTAACTGAGCTTCTTAGCGCATTTACTGAAAAACTTATATGGATGTCGATTCCCTCTGCGGAATTAACCAAACATTCAATTAATGCATTTCTCGCATTGTCAGTTACCTTTATAAATGAAATAGCAACACTAGGCGAAGCCGTTGGGGCAGACGCTAAAGAGGTAGAGCAGGGATTAAAAAGTGAAATGCGTATTGGTGAAAGAGCTTATCTATCACCAGGAGCTCCCTTTGCAGGTGGAACACTTGCCCGAGATTTGATCTTTTTAGAGAAAATTGGTAAATCTAAAAAACTTCCAACGAATCTTTTTACAGCGGTTCTTGCTAGCAACAACGCTCATAAACTTTGGGCAAGTCGCACGTTGGAAAAGATACTTGGCAAACTCAAAGGTAAAAAAGTATCCATTTGGGGGCTTACCTACAAACCAGATACGAGTACTTTGCGAAAATCTGAATCTGTTGAATTATGCAAATGGCTCTCTAGCAAAGGAGTGGATGTTCAAGCCTACGATCCAGCTATTAAAATACTTCCTAAAGAATTAAAACATATAATTAAACTCAGTGATGATCCTATTGAAGCGTTACACCATTCAGATGCTCTTGTAATCGCTACCTCTTGGCCAATCTTCAGAACAATACAATCCCATACTCTTAGTGAACATATGAATACACCCAATGTAGTAGACCCCAATAGATTCCTAAAAAATACATTAGGTTCAGATATAAAGATACGTTACAGTGCAGTAGGTAAAATCGCTTTATGAACTATCGTCTTGACGGTCGTACTGCAATTATAACAGGAGCTAGTCAGGGATTGGGTCTTGAAATTGCAAAAACTTATTTACTTGCTGGCGCAAATGTTGTCCTTTGTGCAAGAGATAACGTGCTCCTTGCACAGAATGCTAAAGAACTTACAAAGTTAGCTCCAAATGGACAGCAGGTCTTATACTTTCCGGCTGACGTATCAAATACTAGAGATATAGATAGCCTTGTTGCTTTCACCCTAAGCCATTTCAATAAAATTGATATTCTTGTAAACAATGCCGGTATTCAAGGACCCAAGGGACTTATTGAAGAAGCAGATTGGAATGAATGGATCAAGGTTATCGAAATTAATCTATTTGGCTCTGTATATATGTGCCGAAAATTGGTTCCTCATTTTAGAGCAAATAAGTACGGCAAAATAATTCAACTTTCAGGCGGCGGAGCTACGAAACCTATGCCGCGCAATAGCGCTTATGCGACTTCAAAAGCAGCTGTTGTACGCTTCGCGGAAAGCCTTGCAGAGGAACTTGCTGGAGAAAATATTGATATTAATTGTATTGCTCCAGGAGCACTAAATACCCGGATGTTAACTGAAGTGATAGAGGCAGGTCCGCAAAAAGTAGGTGAATCGGTTTACTTAAAAGCCTTAGAGCAGCACAAACAAGGCGGAACAGCTTTAAGTAAAGCGGCTTCGCTTGCTGTTTTTCTAGGCTCATCTGCAAGCGACGGAATCACAGGGCGATTGATTGCAGCAGTTTGGGACGATTGGCAGAGTTTGCCTCAACATTTAGGTGAGCTCAGTAAATCTGACATCTTTACTTTAAGACGTATTACATCTGAGGACCGCGGTAAAAATTGGTCTGCTAAATAGAGCTACTCTTTAAGCTCTCCATGTAAAAGCATGACATAAGGCAACTCCTGCTGCGTCGGCTTCGTCAAAAGCAAGTGCTTTAGCGTGTCCCAATAAAGCCATAACGGTGCGAGCCATTTGTTCTTTACTTGCTTTACCTGTACCAACCACAGCTTGTTTAACCCTGAGTGGAGGATATTCAAAAATAGGTAAATGTTTTAGAGCAACTGCTGTAATTGCAGCTCCTCTAGCAGCTCCCAAAATCTGTGCTGTTTTCACATTCTGAACGTAGATTGTTTGTTCTAAAGCAACATGATGTACTGCTGAACCCTCAAGAATCGTGTTAATCGCAATATGAATTTCAGCAAGTGCTTCTGCCATGGTCCTAGCTGGAGGTACTTTTACTGTTTTACAACGTAGCAATAAAGGCGGTTTAGTGGCAGAAAATTCAATTAAAGCTAATCCCGTTCCTCGTAATGAAGGATCTATACCCAGGACTTGGCCCTTAAAGGAAACCCTCAATTGAGTCTGCACTGCCTCGTTACTTAGCCTATCAGACTTGGGTGGCAGACGTCCCTCCAATTTTAGTTTCCACATTTGACGCACATTCATGATACCATTTGTTACACGAATATAACTGATCCCGCAATAGGATTGGATACACAAGATGTTGCAGATGCTTGCCTGTTAGGCGGTTTTGGCTTCAACTTAATTTCATCACTTATGACCTTTGACCAATCGCTTGAGGAAACAATAACTACGTTTAAGGCGTTATCCCAAATAAGCGGTGCTATCGATGAAGCAGGAAAATTGATTTTAGCTACTTTAAATGCTGGTAATAAATTATTGATTGCCGGAAATGGTGGAAGCGCTGCAGAAGCATCTCATTTTGCAACTGAACTTTCTGGCCGGTATGCCAAACATCGTAAATCACTCCCAGCAATCGCACTATCCTCAGATGGCTCTCTTTTAACCTGTATTGGTAATGACTACGGTTTTGAGAACATCTTCTCGCGTCAAATTGAAGGCTTTGCAAAACCCGGTGATCTAGTGGTGGTAATTACTTCAAGTGGTAATTCGGCTAATATTATTGCAGCTTTAAACACAGCTAAAACGAGCGATATAAAGAGCCTAGCTTTCTTAGGCCGAGGTGGTGGCAAAGCTAAAGGCTTAGCAACCTGTGAACTTATAGTACCAGGCACGAGCGGAGCTGCAGCTCAAGAAGCTCACCTTTTTCTTATTCATCATTTTTGCGAATTAATTGATAAAACCTTCTAACTTTTTCACCATGCCTAAACCTTTTACGGTCCCCGCCTTCCTTAAGGATTTATTAAACGCGCGCTCGCCTTCAGGCCATGAATACGAAGCTCAGGCGGTATTCGATTCCTATGTGAAATCGTCTGCTGATGAGTACCTGAAAGATGCCATGGGTAATAGGACTGCTGTACTTAATCCCAAGGGTGATCCTACGCTAATGCTAGCAGGTCACATCGATGAACTTGGGCTTATGATCACCTACGTCAATAAGGACGGGTTTTTGTATTTTGACACCATAGGCGGTCATGACAGAACGGTAATTTCTGGAAGACGCGTGCTAATTCATACCGAAAATGGACTTTTAAAAGGCGTTACTGGAAAAAGAGCGGTTCACTTAATGGATGAAGCAGATAGAAAGAAGGTACCTGAAATTCATGAAATCTGGATTGATATCGGCGTAAAATCTAAGAAGGAAGCATTAGAGAAAATAAGAATTGGCGATGTAGCGACTTATGACCACGGCTTTGAGCTCTTTAGTGGGAGTATTGGTGTAGCGCGTGCGTTCGATAATAAATCAGGTGCCTACATTATTGGAGAAACGTTAGTAAGACTGGCTAAAGATAAAAAAAGATTAAAAGCCAAAGTAGTGTCAGTCGCTACCGTACAAGAAGAAATAGGCGTAAGAGGTGCAGCGACTTCTAGCTACGCTGTAAATCCTCACATTGCTATTGCTGTAGATGTCGGCCACGCAACAGATCATCCTGATTGCGACCAACGTAAATTTGGAGAAACAACACTAGGGGGCGGCCCAATTATTTGCAGGGGTCCTAATATTAATCCCAAAGTCTATGATAAATTAGTAGCTGCAGCTAAGACTCTAAATATTCCTTATCAGTTAGAAGGTGATCCAAGGCCTACGGGTACAGATGCACGAGCAATTCAGATGGCACGCTCTGGCGTAGCAACTGGGCTTATAAGTGTTCCACTGCGTTATATGCATACACCAAGTGAGGTAGTAGATCTCCAGGATGTAGAAAATTGCGTTAAATTACTTGTAGGGTTTAGTAAGTCGTTGGAAAAAGGCGACTACGCACACTGGTAAAGTAATGCAGTAAATCACCCAAAATGGTAACTAATCTGATGCCATTTTTTAAGTTTAATTAGCCCACACATGAAATTGCTTAGACGATGCTTGTATGTCATTTCAATACTTTTACCGCTTGGTTTATTGTGTGATACAAAAGCTTTTTTCTATTCTGCCACAGATTGGAATAATCACCTTTGGCTTATTGGATATACCGGTAACTATATTAAAACACACGTGTCAGCCCCTCTATTTTTAAATGCCGATAATGCGATTGGTGTACCAATAAATTTATTTTATGGCTATTTATTATACCCTATTTTAGGGGGTATTTCCACTTACCTAGGTGCATCTCTAGCACTCAGAATAGGTTGCCTTTTAATGGTAGCTTTTCAGTTCTTTGGAATACTTTCGGGCAGTCGAGCTATTTTTCGCCACCGCTCTATCTCTTATGCAGTGGCTATCTCAGTTATATGGGGTACTTACTCGCTAACAGATTTGTACAATAGGTCAGCTATTCCTGAATATTTTGCTACGGGATTTATGATGGCCTGTATTGGATTTATCTTTGCAGCTGCTGAGGAAAAAGAACTTAAAGGACGTATATTTTTTATATGGATGGCTGCAGTAAGCATACTTATGTCTTTTGGTATTCATCCACCCACTGCATTTTTAGAATCAATCTTTTTCTTTTTGCTATTACTTAGCATAGTTAAACTAGTATCGGCAAAATTAAGCCAACTAACATGGCCTGCAGCGGTATGTTTGTCTGTAGCAAGCATAGGATGTGCCTTGATACTCGTTCCTTGGCTTTATATCACGCAAAAGATAGGCCCCCAATTAGCTCAATGGGCTCACCCAGGAGTTATGCTCTTTTACCCTGATAGATGCGATACTTTGCTCAAACGATTAAGCCCACTCCCCTTAGATTGGCTATCAACCCAGCAAGGAACTCTGAATGTTTCAACACCCTATCTCGAGGCTTCTCTTGATAGTAGTCTTTTGATCCTACTTATGTGGGGTCTCTATGCGGTATTAAAAAATAGTTCTATTCCATTAAATAGATCTCGTACCCTCATGGATAGAGCGGCTACCCCTTTTATAAGCATAAGTATTATCTGGGGGTTATTTTTACTCGCACTCTCCGTTAATAAACCACTCGCGAGTCATTTCCTTTTTTTAGGTACGTTTGTGCAATTTGCTTATCGGATTACTAGCCATATAAATGCGACTCTTTTAGTATGTGTATTTTCTGGTTCGCTCATATTTAGAAGAAAAGGACTATTACAAAAATATCAGACTCAGCTGACACTGCTTGCATCGATTTGTATAACTGTAACAAGTCTTAATTTAATCAATAAATTACCCCATGCTCAGGTTATT
>Ga0209188_1001110_pt1 | contig 22841 bp, 14 predicted proteins | sample C_130625_EF_Meta_FD_187307 | JGI IMG/M metagenome (GOLD analysis project Ga0209188, IMG submission 187307) | Freshwater microbial communities from Lake Croche, Canada to study carbon cycling - C_130625_EF_MetaG (SPAdes) (version 2) | ecosystem: Environmental > Aquatic > Freshwater > Lake... | reverse complement strand
AGAGCGGGCTGTTGCCGCGCTCGAAGCGGTCGGATTTAAGGCAGAGCGGCACGACTGGTCGGTGAACTTCCGGGGCCGCTCGCAGGTCAGCCTGCAGTTGAGCATGGAGGATTTCTATCGCGAGTACACGGCCCGGTCTGTGCCCGCGGATGTCCATGGGATCCTGCTTCGGGTGGCAGCGCTCGAAGACACGCTGGCCGGCAAGATCAAGGCGTGGCGAACCCCTGAGCAACGGCCGAGCAAGGCGATCAAGGACTTGGGTGACATCGCCCGGCTCGTCGAGGCCCATCCGGCCCTCGAAGCCACGCTTCCGGCAGATGTCAGCCAGGCGATCAGGCGTTGATCCGCGATCTGAGCGTGTGCCCGCTCACGGGCCGCTGGTCTGCAGGCCGTCAGCGAACGCTGAGAAACTCATTCGCGTTGTAGAGCGCCCGGCAGAGGGCCGGGAGGCCGTGGTCGGCCACGAGCTTTGTGCCTGCGGCGATCTCCTCTTCGGTGGCGTCGCGGCCGAAGGCGAGGAGGAACGCGCGGCGGACTTTTTCAGCTGGGTCGTCACCGGCTTCGCGGGCCACCCGCGCGGCGAAGCGATCGGCCTGGTCGATGAGGAAGGCGCCGTTCAAGAGATTGAGGGCCTGGAGGGGCGTCGTGCTCGACGTCCGCTTCGGCTGGATCTGCCCCGCGTCGGGGCAGTCGAAGGCGCCAAAGAACGTGTCGAGCTCCGAGCGGGGCTTGCTCTGGTAGATCATGCGCCGGAAGTCGTCGGCTGAAAATTCCGTCTTCGTCTCGTAGACCTTCACGTAGTTGGCGTTGGCAACGAAGAGATCAAAGCCTGGTCCGCCAGCCTGCGGATTGAGGCTGCCACTCGTGGCCAGGATCGCATCGCGGATCGCCTCCGCCTCGAGACGGTGCGGCGGATAACGCCACAAGAGCCGGTCCTGGGCATCGAGGGCCAAGGCAGCCTCGCTCGGGGCTCCCCCTTGCCGCCAGGCCCGGCTCGTGACGATCAGCCGATGGATGGATTTAAGCCGCCAGCCATTGGCGACAAGTTCACTTGCGAGCCAATCGAGAAGCTCGGGGTGCGACGGCCGTCCCCCCCCTGCCCCGAAATCACTCGGCGTGTCGACAAGGCCCGTGCCGAAGTGATGGTGCCAGAGGCGGTTGACGATCACCCGTGCGGTGAGCGGATGGCCCGGATCGACGATCCAGTCGGCAAGTGCCCGGCGGCGAGCCGCTTCGGCCGAGATCAGCCCCGCAGGCCACGGCCCGGAGCCGATCCGGGAAAGTGGGCCGGGGAGGACCTCCTCGCGCGGCTGGGTGGGGTCGCCGCGAAACATCCGAAACGTCGCCCCCGGCTCGACAAACCGGCCGGCATAAGCCATCGGACCGCGGTCGAGGGTGGAAAGCTCGGCTTTCAGCGCGCTGATCTTTCCAGCCACGCTCGCCGGGTCGGCGACGCTCCCCGGCGGAATCGCCGCCAAAGAGTCGTCGGGCGCGGCGGTGGGGTCGCCGAACGGACGGCGGTCGAGATCGGAGGCGATCGGCTGCCACGTGACGCCGTCGTTGGAGAGCGCGATCTCGTAGCGCGTCGCCACCCGGTCGGCATATTTCGGCTCCGGGGAACGATCGCGGCTCCACACCACCCGGTCAATCGTCTCGGTGGCTGGAAGCTCGAGTTGCACCCGGCCGGTGCCGGGGGTGTTCGAGATCCAGGAATGCTCGTTGCCGTAGAGCCCGTCATTGACATGCGTTAAGACATGAAAGGCGTTGCCGGTGAAGTCGCCAGAGGAGGTCGGGGTGGCGCCGCGGGCGACGTTGCGGCCGTCGCTCGAAAAAACTTCGAGCTCATCGAGGCAGGGCTCGGCGCCGCTCGTCTCGAGGATCGTGAAGCGGATGAAGCGGGCCGGGGTCGGGGCAAAGCGATCGACGTTGTGCCGAGGGGTGACGGCACGGCGGAGCGTCCCCACTCCCGCGTCGGCGAGGAGCCTCGCGATCTCGCTCCGCCGATCCTGCCGGGGCGGCTCCGAGGGGAGCGTCACCTCGCGTTCGCCATGCTCGACGCCGGCAAACACGGCCTTGAGCCGGTAGTAGTCGGTCTGCGGAATCGGATCGAACTTGTGGTCGTGGCAGCGGGCACAGCCGACAGTGAGGCCCAAGAAAGCCGAGCTGGTCGTGCTCACCATGTCGTGGAGCTCGTCGGCCCGCTGGTTGGCCGTCAGCACCGGGTCGGGGGACTTCACCTGATCCCAGGCGCCGCCGACGAGGAAGCCGGTGGCGACGTCGGCGCCGCACGTGTCGCCGGCGAGTTGGGCGCGGACGAAGGCGTCGTAGGGGAGATCGGCATTGAGACTCTCGATCACCCAGTCGCGGTAGCGCCAGGCGTTGGGGCGAGTCTGGTTCATCTCGAAGCCGTTGCTCTCGGCGAAGCGGACGGCATCGAGCCAATGCCGCGCCCACCGCTCGCCGAAGCCGTGCGAGGCGAGGAGCCGGTCCACGAGGTCGCCGAAGGCCGCATCGGTGCCACGCGCGGCGCAGTCTGCCGAAAAGGCCTGCACGTCGGCGGGGGTCGGCGGCAGGCCGACGAGATCGAACATCACCCGCCTGAGGAGTGTCGTGGGGGACGCCTCTGGCTGGATCGCGAGGCCCTGGGCCGCGAGCGCTTCGGCGATGAAGGCATCGATGGGGTTAGCTACGCCAGCGATCTCGGGCAGCGGCGGCCGGACGATCGGCTGGAAGGCCCAGTGCGACGAGGCTTCTCGAGTGTCCGGAAAGAGCGCGGGGGGGAGCGTCGCGACGTCGTCGGGCCATGGGGCCCCGGCAGCCACCCAACTCGCGAGGATCGCGCGCTCTTCCGCCGGGAGGGAATCGGCGTCGGCCGGCATCCGGGCCTCGGCGTCGTCGGTCGTGACGCGGCGGACGATCTCGCTCGCCTCTGGCTTCCCGGCCACGATCCCAGGAAGACCGGAGTCGCCGCCGGCGATCGCCCGCTCGCGCTCGTCGACGCGCCAGCCGCTCTCGGCCGTGGCCGGCCCGTGGCAGGCGCCACAGCGGCGGGCGAGGAGCGGAGCGACGACGGTGGCGAAGTCAGGGGCCTCGGCGGCAGGCGGCTCCGCCGAGGCCTGCCGGAGACCACACAGCCCCGCCAGCACCAGCCAGATGGGAGCGAGGCGAGCGGCGAGAGTGGAACGGCGACAGACCACGTTAAAAAACCCCCGGGCGACCGGCCCGGATGGACCGGTCGCCCTTGAGTTTACCGTCGCGGGTCGGAGCGTGTCAGCCGAGGAGATGCTCGAGGACGAGCCGCTCGAGGGCTTCGTAGTCGCGGGCGGCGACCATCGATTCGGCGGTGTTGACCGGGAAGGTGCGGACCTTCTCGACGAGCTTGAGGAACACCGCCTGGCTCGTGGCCAGATGGGCCGTGGCCGACTCCGCCTTCTGCGTCCGCTGTGCCTTGACGTCGAAGCCGACGAAGCAGCCGCTCGCGGCGTAGTCGACCGACTCGAGGACGCGGACCTGATCGAAGGCGCCGCGGAGGTTTGCCGCGCCAAAGACCTTGTCCTGGTCGTACTTGAGGCCGTTTTGGTCGTTGAGGTGAACGCTCCACAGCTTCCCGGCGGCGAGCGCGAAGCCCATTTCGTCGGACGGATCGAGCCCGGCGAGGGTGGCGTGCGCGCTCTCGATGAGGACGCCGACGCGGGCCGGATCGGCACAGCGCGAGCCAAGGGCGAGGGCATGGCCGATCGTGGGGATGAAGGCGGTGTCGACCGGCTCGTTCGGCTTCGGCTCGATGGCGATCCGGACCTTCGGGTCGGCGTGGAGGATGGCGTTGCAGGCCTCGATCATCCGCTGCGACGCTTGGATCGGGCACTTGCTCTCGCGAACGCCGGTGCCTTCACGGGCCGGCCAGAGGACGATCAAGTCGGTGCCGAGCGCCTTGGCGACGTCGACGGCCCGCTTCGACCGCTCGATCGCCCACTTCCGGCAGGCGGGATCGTTGCTCGTGTAGCCGCCGTCGATGCCGTTGGTGTGCTCCCAGAGCCGGGGGGCGACGAACTCGGCGACGAGGTTCTTGTCGGCGAGCTTCCGCTTCATCGCCTCGGCCTGCGCGACGATCTGCGCCGGGGAGAGGCTTTCGAGCTCGGGCACGGCGTCGTCATCGTGGAACTGGATCCCCTCGAAACCGAGGTCGACGGCCACGTCGAGAACATCGTCGAAGGGGACGGCCGGGCGGACGGGGGGGCCGAAGGGATCAGCACCGCGGCCGAGGTTCCAGGGTCCGACGGAGAAACGGTATTGCGATTCGGCCATGGTTGATATGCCCTCGATCGAAGGTGAGAGAAATGTTGGAACGGGTCGTGGCGGCGGCCGCCGTCAGCACGCCGCCGAAGTTTGCGGGAGCGGAAAGAATACCCGCCCGACGGCGAAAGTTGGAGGCGGAATCGGGTACGCTGTCGGCCCGACACGCTTCGCCGCAAACCCCCCCTGCTGCTCCGTTGTTTGAGGATTTCCCCACCATGCACCGCGCCCCCCCGCAGAAGTCGCTCGATCTCAAGCTCGCCCGGATCGTTGCCGACCCCTCCTGCCAAGACTTCATCCTCGCCGACGCCAAAGATGCCGACATGGCCTTCGGCCTGGCGGCGCCGGGGGTCCGCCGGGGGGGGGATCCGTTCCGCGGGCCGTTCCGCACGATCGCGGAGTTTCGCGAGTCGATCCGGCAACTCGTTGCCCAGGGGCTCGTCGACATCATGCTCATGAGCGGGAGCACGAGCGAAGTCCTCGCCATCGACGAGGGGCTGTTTGTTGACAGCCATGTCACGCCGGCGGTGCGGATGAACGACACCACCGACATCTGGCTTGCCGCCGGGAGCGGCAACTACCCGCGTCAGCCAGCCCTCCCCTTCACGACCACCTCGATCGCCCAGGCCCAGTGCGGCCGGATCGACCGCAGCCACGCCGACGGCGGCGGCTCGGCGCGAGGGCGCGGCGCTGATCTCGGCCTCTTCTCGCTCACTCTCAACGACGACGCCACGCTCGATCGGGCGATGCTCGAGGCCTACGGCACGTTCCGAGCCGAGGCGGAGCGGGCGGGATTTCGCCACTTCCTCGAGGTCTTCTATCCCAACGCGATCGACCGTACGCCGGGCCGCCCGACGGGAGACCGTCCAAGTCAGGAACGCCCCCGCGACATCGCCCGCTTCCTCGCCGACCATGTCGCCCGGACGCTTGCCGGCGTGCCGCGGGCCGGCCGGCCGGTGTTCCTCAAGATTCCCTATCTCGGGCCAGAGGTCACCGAGCAACTGGCCGCCTACGACCGCTCGCTCGTCGTCGGCATCCTCGGCGGCGGCGCCGGGACGACCCACGACGCTTTCGGGCTCCTGGCCGATGCCAAGCAGCACGGCGCCCGCGTCGCCCTCTTCGGTCGGAAGATCAATGCCGCCGAAGATCAGCTCGCCTTCGTCCGCCACCTCCGCGCTGTCGCCGACGGCGCGACGTCGGCGGAGGAAGCGGTGAAGGCCTACCATGGCGATCTCCAGAGCCAGGGAATCGCCCCCCACCGCAGCCTCGAGGACGATCTCAAGCGTGCCCCGACCGCGCAGGCCTACGGCGGCTAATGCCGCTTGCCACCTCATCCGCCCTATTCCCCGGAAGCGATCATGCCCCCCTCCGACGTCCTCCGTGCCCTCTCCCTCCCGCTCCCGCCGGCGCCGAAGCCGGTGGGGGCTTACACGCCGAGCTTGAGAATGGGAAACCTTCTCTACACCTCCGGCCATCTCCCCCTTCTCCCCGATGGCTCGCTCCTCCGCGGCAAGGTCGGCGTCGAACTCGATGCCGATGCCGGCAAGGCGGCGGCCCGGCAGGTGGCCTGTGCGATCCTCGCCACGGTCGAGAACGCCTTGGGAAGCGTCGATCGGGTGAAGCGGGTGGTGAAGGTGTTGGGGATGGTGAATTGCACCCCCGACTTCACGAAGCAGCCGCATGTTCTCAACGGCTGCAGTGAACTGTTTGCCGAGATTTGGGGACGCGAGGCGGGGATCGGCGTCCGCAGCGCCTTCGGCGTGGCTGCCCTTCCCGAGAACGTGCCGGTCGAGATCGAGGCGGTGTTCGAGGTGGAGTGAACCGTGAGTCGTGTCGGCTGCCGGCAGACGGTCGCTTGGAAGGGGGCGCGTCGGCAACGGCGGCTCACCCGCTCGCCGATCCCGGTTCTTGAATCGTCCCCATCAACGCCTTATCGTGACGCTGCAAACAACCGGTGATGATCTCCCACCCGCGAGGATCGTGATGTTCGACGGCAAAGTTCTCCTCATCACCGGCGGCACCGGTTCGTTCGGCAATGCCGTCCTCGATCGGGTTCTCCGCCTGCCGCTCCGGGAAATCCGGATCTTCAGCCGCGACGAGAAGAAGCAGGAGGACATGCGGATCCGCCTGGCAACCGACCGGGTGAAGTTCCACATCGGCGACGTCCGTGACTATGTCTCGATCGAGGAGTCGCTCCGCGGGGTCGATTACGTCTTCCACGCCGCCGCTCTCAAGCAGGTGCCCTCCTGCGAGTTCTATCCGATGGAGGCGGTCCGCACGAATGTTTTCGGCGCCGAGAACGTCCTCCGGGCATCGATCGCCAACGGCGTCCAGCGCTGCGTCGTGCTCTCCACCGACAAGGCCGTCTATCCGATCAACGCCATGGGGATCTCCAAGGCGATGATGGAGAAGGTGATGGTGGCCAAGTCGCGGCTCATCGACGCCTCGCGAACCGTCCTCTCCGCCACCCGCTACGGCAACGTGATGGCGTCACGAGGGTCGGTGATCCCGCTGTTCCTCCGGCAGATGCAGGAGGGGAAGCCGATCACCCTTACCGATCCGGGCATGACCCGGTTCCTGATGTCGCTCGAAGAATCAGTCGATCTCGTCCTTTACGCCTTCGAGCACGCAAAGCCGGGGGACATCTTCGTTCAGAAGGCCCCGGCCTGCACGATCGACGTTCTCGCTCGGGCGATGGTCGAGCTTGTCCGTCCCGAGTCCGAGATCCGTATCATTGGCACCCGGCACGGCGAGAAGCTCTATGAGTCGCTCGTCTCGCGCGAGGAGATGGCGCGGGCCGACGACCACGGTGGCTACTACCGGATCCCCGCCGACGCCCGCGACCTCAACTACGACAAGTACTTCGTCGAGGGGGAGGCCGACATCTCCCAGATCGAGGACTACACCTCGCACAACACGAAGCGACTCTCCGTCGACGAGGTGAAGCAAGTGCTCCTCGGTTTGGAGATCATCCGCAACGCCCTCCCCAAGTGACCACGAAAAGTGACTCGAGGGCCGTCCATGCGAGTGCTCGTTACCGGTGCCGAGGGATTTCTCGGCCGCAACCTCCGCGTCAGGCTCGCCGAACTCGGCGGCCATGAGGTGCTGCCAATCGGTCGTGACTCGTCGGAGGAGGCACTCCGGGAGGCGGCTGCGGCGGCTGATTGCGTCGTTCATCTTGCCGGGGTCAACCGCCCCCCCGATCCAGCTGATTACGCCGCCGGCAACACCGGCACGACCGAGCGGCTATGCGAGATCCTCGCGGCCACGGGGCGGAAGCAGCCGGTGATCTTCAGCTCGTCGACGCAAGCCGCGCTCGACAACGCCTATGGCCAAAGCAAGCGGGGGGCCGAAGAGGCCCTTCAAGCCTATTCGAAGGCAACCGGTGCTCCCGTTTACCTCTTTCGACTGACAAACGTTTTCGGGAAATGGTCGCGACCGAATTACAACTCGGCCGTGGCCACGTTTTGCCACAACATCGCCCGCGGCCTCCCCGTCACGATCCACGATCCTGCGTCGCCGTTGCATCTGGTTTACGTCGACGATGTCGTCGAAGCGTTCCTCGAGGTCCTCGAGCATCCACACGAAGGGGGCGGCTTTCGTGAGGCGGGACCGGTGTACGCGACAACCGTCGGCGAGGTGGTGGAGACGCTCCGGGCAGTGCATGCCGGCCGGGAGACGCTCGTCACGCCGCGCGTCGGCACCGGCCTCGTTCGCGCTCTCCACTCCACCTACCTGAGCTTCCTGCCGACCGATAGCTTCGCCTATCAGGTGCCCCGGCATGGCGACCCGCGTGGGGAGTTCGTGGAGATGCTGCGGACGGCCGATTCGGGGCAATTCAGCTACTTCACGGCCCACCCGGGAATCACCCGCGGCGGCCACTACCACCACTCGAAGACGGAGAAGTTCCTCGTCATCCGGGGAACTGCCCGGTTCGGCTTCCGGCATGTCGTCACTGGCGAACGCCAGGAACTCACCGTCCGCGGTGGTGAGGGAACGATTGTCGAGACGGCGCCGGGCTGGGCTCACGACGTCACGAACATCGGCGCCGACGAGCTGATCGTGATGCTGTGGGCCAATGAACTGTTCGACCGTGATCGCCCCGACACCATTGCCATGAAGGTCGACGGATGAAGCGTCTCAAGGTGATGACGGTGGTGGGGACGAGGCCGGAGATCATTCGGCTGTCGCGGGTCCTCGAGCGCCTCGACGAGCATTGCGAGCATGTCCTCGTCCACACCGGGCAGAACTACGACTACGAGCTCAACCAGATCTTCTTCGAGGATCTGCGGGTGAAGCGACCCGATCACTTCCTCGACACGGCCACCCCCCTCCCCGGCCAATCGGGAAGTGCCGCCCAGACGATCGGGCGGATCATCGGCGCCGTCGACGACGTCCTTGCGGCGGAGAAGCCCGAGGCGCTTCTCGTCCTCGGCGACACCAACAGCTGCCTGGCGGTGATTCCGGCCAAGCGCCGCAAGATTCCGGTGTTCCACATGGAAGCCGGGAACCGCTGCTTCGATCAACGCGTGCCGGAGGAGATCAATCGGCGGATTGTCGATCACGTGGCCGACGTCAATCTCTGCTACAGCTCGATCGCCCGCGAATACCTCCTCCGCGAGGGGCTCAGGCCCGATCTCGTCATCAAGACCGGCAGCCCGATGTTCGAGGTCCTCGAGCATGAGCGGCCGCGGATCGAGGCCTCCGATGTCCTCGGTCGGCTCGGCCTCAAAGCGGGCGAGTATTTCGTCGTCAGCGCCCACCGCGAGGAGAACATTGAATCCGAGCGGAGCTTCCACCGGCTCGTGGCGATCATCAACGCCCTCGCGACGGACCACGGCCTGCCGGTGATCGTCTCGACGCATCCGCGGACCCGGAAGCGCGTCGATGCGGCAGGGGTGGCGTTCGATCCGCGGGTCAGTCTCCTCAAGCCGCTCGGCTTCCACGACTACGTCAAGCTTCAGACGGAAGCCCGCGCCGTGCTCTCCGACAGCGGCACGATCAGCGAGGAGTCGTCGATCCTCAACTTTCCGGCGCTCAATATCCGCGAGGCCCATGAGCGGCCGGAGGGGATGGAAGAGGCAGCGGTGATGATGGTGGGGCTCGAGCTCGAGCGGGTTCGGCAGGGATTGGCGATTCTCGCCGCGCAGGCCCGCGGCGTGGATCGGACGCTCCGCCTCGTCGGCGACTATTCGATGCCAAACGTCTCCGACAAGGTGCTGCGGATCATCATCAGCTACACCGATTACGTGAACCGCGTCGTGTGGCGGCGGGATGCTTGAAGGAGCTTGTCCCATGACGCCCTTGCCTGACAACTCCGCCCTAATCTCGGCTGTGGCGCGAGCCGGTCACGTCAACGTGATCGGCGGGAGCGGCTTCATCGGCACCCGATTGTGCGAACGGTTTGCCCGTGAAGGGGGTCCGGCGTTCACGATCATCGACAAGGTCGCCAGTCGCCGCTTCCCTGAAAACTCGGTGATCGGCGACATCCGCGACGTCGATGCCCTTGCCGACAGACTTGTCGCCGGCGCGCCGATCATCCATCTCGCCGCCGAGCACCGCGACGACGTCCGGCCGCTGTCCCTCTACCACGACGTGAATGTGGCGGGGACGGCAAACGTCTGCCGGGCGGCGACGGCGCGGAACATCGACACGATCCTGTTCACCAGCAGCGTGGCGGTGTACGGGATGGCGCCGGCGCACACCGGCGAGGATGGAGCGATCCGGCCGTTCAACGAATACGGCCGGACGAAGTGGGGCGCCGAGGGGGAGCTGCGTCGCTGGCACGCCGAGGCTCCGGATCGGCGGACGCTCGTGATCGTCCGCCCGACGGTCGTCTTCGGTGAGAACAACCGCGGCAACGTCTACAACCTCCTCCGCCAGATCGCCACCGGCCGGTTCGCCATGATCGGCAACGGCCGCAACCACAAGTCGATGGCCTACGTCGGGAATGTCGTCGCCTTCTTCGGCCATTGCCTTTCCCTCCCCGTCGGCCTTCATCTGTGCAACTACGTCGACGAGCCCGACCTTTCCATGAACGACCTCGTCTGCCGGGTGCGTGGGCTGATGGGGAAGGCACCGAGCGTCGGGCTTCGGATTCCGTTTCCCGTGGGGATGGCGATCGGCACGGCGTTCGATGGCGTAGCGCGGATGACGGGGCGGACATTTCCGATCAGCCGCGTGCGGGTGCGGAAGTTCTGCGCTGAGACGTCGTTCACATCCGCTGCGACGGCGACCGGTTTCGTTCCCCCCGTCACGCTCGGCACAGCAATCGAGCGGACCGTGCGCCACGAGTTTCTGGAAACGCACGCCGGCGAGGAACTGTTCGCCGGCGAATGACAAATCCGATCCATAGCAACACGAACGCCAATCGACGGGGCTCCATGAAAATGCTCCAATGTAACTGCAGGTCGAGCGGAAATTATCGAATGTGACTGTTGAAAAAAGCCACTCAAACCTGATACGCTGCGCAAAGGCCGATAAAGACCGTTTTGAATCTATACCAAAAAGATTATCAAGAAAACCCTTCGAGAGAGGCTGGCATCAATGCTCAAGGACAACGAGCAGCTGACGTTTGACGGAAATAAATATGATTTTCGTGCCTTGGTGTTGCGGACCGTCTCGGATTTATCTGTGGCAAAAGGGGGAGATGCGATTCGTTCTCTCGAGGATATCCACTGCGCCGCAGGAATCGGTGAAAATGTAGAGACCTATCGGCAGGCATGTTTCTCGCTGTTCAGATCAGCGGAGTTTCAGAGTATTTTTCGAGCGCTTGGCGCCGATTTGATCGATCAGTACTACGCGGGCGAGGGATTTCTGCAAAAAACGCCCACTGTGAGGATTCAGTTGCCGGGGGCTGATTCCACGAGTTACCACTGCGACGCCTGGTACGGTCACGGCGGAAGTGTCCGGAGTTTTTGGATGCCACTTACGAGGGTGTCCGACGGTAATACGCTGTACCTGGCGAGTGACAAATCATCGTCAGAACAGTGTATCGCTGAGATTGGGCAGTCGATGGCAACGCTCAGGCAGATAAACGAGATCTCCAAGAGATACTGTCATCCAATCACAGCCAATTTCGGAGAATTGGCAACGTTTGCTTCATACATGATCCACGGCGCTGAACGTAATAGGCAGGCTATAAGTAGGGTTTCATTTGATTTTAGAATCGCGAGTAATGAGAACGATCTCGGCAGCAAGTCGAGAACAAATTTCTACTCTCGTCAGGAACTCGACGGTTCTGTGGCTGCGAGGGTATCCGAATCGACAGACAAGATGGTCGGAATCACGTACTCAAATAGCTGCTGCGGAGCAAGTGCCAAATCACAGTTGCTTCTCTGTACTTCTTTCGCTGAAAGTTTGGGAATCGATGTCGTGGGCAACGAATCGGAAATCTACGTTTTCGATCACTTGCCGGTACTTCGGAGTCATATTGAATCGTCAGGATTCAAGATAAATTGTGTCGTTGTATTCGGCACTGATATTTTCGAAGGAAACAAAGATCTTGCGATGTCAGTTCTGGAGGCCGCCGATCGGTCGAATATGGCCATCGTTTTTTCCTCGGAATCTGTGATTTACCGGAAGGGGATGTCAAAAGAGAACGTGATCGGCCGCCTGCGCGGTAAGGCTGTGGCATAGCCGGTGGTAGACGGCTGTAGCAGGGTGTTTATTGTGTGTTTGCCGCGATTAGATGCGTTGCAGGCAGTGCCCTCTGTGCCAATGATAGGTGAGACACCTGTCTTGTGCCCATGAGAGTAAAGGCCCAGGAGGCAAGCAGATGGAGACAGAGAGGATGATCGGACTACGAGTGGCGGTGATGGGCGGAACGGAAGGAGGGCTTGGCACGACTGGAGTTCCACCCACAACCGCGGCCGCCGAACTGGCGGGGCGAAGAGCCGCGGCGGCCTGCCGTGCCGGAGAGGACGCTCCGACGTCGTTTCGGGGCCAATGATAAGTCCGGAGTCTTCGCGAGGCTGACCGAGCGACGGCATCGGGCGCGCTCAGTGCTCTGCTCCGACGCGAAGGGCTGCCTTTTCGCCTCTTGCGGCATGGCGAAAGCAACGCGACATGGCCTCTCCTGAGGCCCTGCCGCCGACGCATTGCGGCCGGAAGGCCGACCCACGGTAGGCGCTTGGTTGAGGAGAACAAATGGCTCCACCGCGAGCCCGCTTAGCCGCTGCGGAAGTTCCAGCGGACGGAGGTGATTCTTGGCGTCCAAAAAAACTCTCCCATTCCGAGATCCAATTGAAGACGATCAAGAGCCACCCAAACTGCCCGGATCGCCTTGAGGGCCGCGGCCACGCCTTCGACTGCAGCCGCCGGCTCAACGACTTGTACGACGACCACCACCGCCACTGGAACTTGGGCCTGCTCACGCCTTCCGCCGTCCACACTGGGGCTGATGGATAAGCAAGGAGTGGTCCTTCATGAAGCCTACGACTTGCAGTCGCAACGATTCGCCCGCGGCATCCCGAGACGCTAAAGCCTCGCGGCTGAGGACTGGATCAATCCGCCCGAAAACGTGGCTATCCGCCGCGCGATCCATTCACGCTCGACACTGATTTCGTCACGCAAGTGTCACAAAATCATCGACATGTTCCGCCCATTGCAGAACCGTTCACAAGCTTTTGTTCACCAACGGATTCTGCGGAAGCGCGTTGGAAGATTGAAGTGCGCCCAAGTGTAGGCGTTCATGCCGCAGAATACACGCCTTTGAAATAAGCTCCCTTTGTTCAGGTTGTAAATCATGACTGCATTCGAGAACGCCACTGATCGAGGTGTGCCTTTCAGGAATGGTGAGGTCGGGTTGTCCGAGATCTCCGGGCATAACGAGTTAAGGGTGTGCAGTTATCATAACCGTGGATCTGATGACTGGTGCCGGCATCTTCTGTCAGGGTTAAACTACGAGGAGGTGTCGGCAGGTTCTCCGCCAAAAGTAATGCCTAATACGCTGTACGCGGTGTGCACCAATACGGTCAAGCTGCAAGCAATACCGGTTTGGTTTTACGAAGAAGTTCGGCAGACGCCAGGAGTCGGCTTATTTCATTTGTCTGATGAGTTTTTCGGCGAAGATTATAATTGCTATCGGGCGTTTAGCTTTGTTCTGCGTATGTATTACTCTCGTTTGCTCGACAGGCCCGGGGTGCTTAACGTTCCGTTGGGGGTTATCGGATTTGCGCCTTCTCGTGACATTGTTCCATCTTCGTCGAGGCGCTTTATATGGTCGTACTTCGGGACTTTAATGGCAAGTCGTCCCGACATGTTGGCGGCGTTTTCTAGTCTTTCGCCCTCCTGCTCGATCGATCGACATGGTAACGGAAGAGTCGCAAGGCCAGAATTTCTTGAGATTCTGGGCAACTCTGTGTTTGCTCCAGCGCCGATGGGAAATGTGATGTTGGAGACATGGAGGCTCTACGAGGCCCTTGAATATGGATGCATTCCTATTGTCGAAAGGCGGATCAGCATGGATTATTTTCACGACCTCCTCGGCGATCATCCGATTCCCTGTTTCGGGTCGTGGCGTCAGGCCAGGCGATTTGTCGAAGACCTGATGAATCGCCCTCGGGATTTGGACGCTCTACAGTTGGAGGTCTTATCTTGGTGGTCTCTGGAGAAAGTGCGTTGGCGTGATCGCGTTGCCGCCTTTGTTCGAGGCGGTTTACGCGGTGATTATCGGGCTGCGATGGAGAGTTCGCGGTATCCGCGTGGTCTGGCTCGGCGGTTCTGGCAATACTCGGAATTAGTCAGGCACCATTCGCCAACCGCACTACGGAGGCGCATTGCCCGTCAGTGTGGGCGAGTTGTGACTCGCTGGCGGTCGTGAAATGAGTTTCCCTTTCATGTCACTGATGGGCGTCGGATCTCGAGGCCTTCGGTCACTGGGTGTAGGTTCTGGTAGGCGATTCTTGCCTGTCGCCGCAATGCTTAGGATTGCTCAGCGTCAGCGAGATGCGGGGGAAGTTTAGTTTCCCTAGGATTCGATGAGATCGTTGATGATCGTCGTCAGGGAGGCGATGAATCGCTCCTTACCAAATATGTCTTTCGCTCGCTCTGCGATGGTCTTGGGCAGTGCTCCAGCCTGGCTCATGACCGCCTCTAATTCTCGTGCCGCCTTCGCCGGATCCTTGGCGTCGATGGAGTGCCCGAGTGTCTCCTTTTTGATCCAGCGGCCCATGAGACTGTCTTGTGGGCCGAGCAAAATGGACGGAGTGCCGTTGCATCCATAGGCAGCGATTTTTGAGGGAAATGCATACTGTGGCAGTTCCTCAATCATTCCAACGAGTCCGAATCGTGATCGTTGTATCTCCTCTGCTATCGCAGCGCGCCCGATTGGATCACGGAACTCGATAGAGACGCCCAGATGTTTCGCTTTTTGAATGAGGTTATGTTTTTCTGTACCGCTCCCATAGAATACGACAATTGGCTTTGGGATTATGTGACAGAGGGCAAGGGCTTCTATGAAATGTGATAGGTTCTGGCCAGGGCCATGGTTTCCGGCGTAGATGATATCGTAAACTTTTTCCTTCGTGATGTTGTCGACGTTAACGTGCTCGGAGTAGAAGTTGTTCAGTACGGTTATTCTTTGGGCCACGGAAGATCTCGTTCTTTCTGACACCGTCGATAGGAGATGTTGTTTCATCTCCTCGGAAAGCGGCATGGTCATCGATGCGTGTGAAATGCAGAATCGGTTGTACGCGCGATAGGCTACTCTCACGGGATAATATGGTATCCGGTACTCAAGGTTGTCCTGGAAGCTAAAGAGGAGTTTCGTGCGTCGGCATGTGAGGCGGCACATGGCAATTATCAGAGCAGCGACTCCAGGAGGGTATGCGAACAGGTAGATGAGGCCGGTTCTCCGTGACGAGAGTATTTCGGCAGCGCTTCGTGTGAGCAACCTCAATGCGTTGATTGCCCTCCGCGACATGGGGCCTGACCGGTCTACAGGGCTACGGAACGCCTTGATGATCACGTCGTCTGGAAATTCTTTGCGCCAGATTTCCTCGCAGTCATCCGAGGTGCCGCAAATGACCGTCACGCAGTCCCCCCGCGAGAGGTGCATTTTAACGATTTCCCTCAGCATGAGGGGTTCTTCGGCTGCTTGGGATTCTGGCCAGAAATAGCGGTGAACGATGGTGACATTCATTGGATGGGGAGCTTCTTGATGAAGGTGAACATGCGCGGCGGTACTGCCGGGGCGTGTCCGGCAAAAAAATGATGTTGCTGGGTGGGGTTTTCTAGCAGCATCAGTATACTGAACAGCAACGATCCGTTGTTCCGGTGACCGGGTGCGAAATGATCGCCGGCGCATTTTTGCGGATCGGTTCCTTTCTAAGGCGACCGATTTTGGATCGCTGCAATTCATGCCGTGTGTCAGCTGAGCGAATGGCAGGAGGACTCTTGCGAGTGTCTACCTAGAATAAATAGTCGAAAAAAAGGGGGAACTTATGAATCGATGTTTTTTGTTCGCTTTGCCTTTGGGGTTTGGCTCGTTGTGGTTGTCTGTCGTTTCTAGCCCAGCTTTGGCCGCTCCGCCGACGTTCCGCAAGGTGGTCCTCACCGACAAGTTCCATGCCGAGGCGGCTGGCGTCGGCGACATCGACAAGGACGGCCAAGGCGACGCCGTCTACGGCCCCTACTGGTATGCCGGGCCCGACTTCAAGGAGCGGCACGAGATCTATCCCGCCAAGGACTTCGATCCCAACCAATATTCCAACAACTTCATGACCGGCGTTGGCGACGTCGATGGCGACGGCTGGCTCGACGTCCTCGTCAACGAGTGGCCGGGGAAAGAAGTGGCCTGGTTCCGCAATCCAGGCAAGGACACCGCCACCGTGAAGGCCTCGCAAGGGGGCTGGGATAAGCATCTCGTCCACCCGGTGGTCGACAACGAGGCCCCCGACTTCCTCGATGTCACCGGCGACGGGAAGGCCGAACTCGTGTTCCACACCGGTGGCGTGCTCGGTTTCGCGACCCCGTCCGACAAGACCGCCACCGAGCGCTGGACCTTCACCCCCTGCTCCGAGAAGGAGGGCTGGGGGCAGTATCAGCACGGCCTCGGCGTCGGCGATGTCAACGGCGACGGCCGCCCCGATCTCCTCATGGCCGGGGGATGGTGGGAGCAGCCGGCACCGGTGGCTGCCGGCAGCACGCCCCCTGCCTGGACGAAGCACCCGTTCGCCTTCGGCACCGGTGGCGCCCAGATGCACACCTACGACGTCGACGGCGACGGCGACCACGACGTGATCACGAGCCTCGCCGGCCATGGCTACGGGCTGTCGTGGTTCGAGAACGTGAAGAAGGACGGCGCCATCGATTTCATCGAGCACCGCATCCTTTCCGACAAGGCCGACGAGACGCTGGACGGGGTGCAGTTTTCGCAGCTCCATTCGGTGGGGCTCGTCGACATCGATGGCGACGGCCTCAAGGACCTCGTCACCGGCAAGCGGTTCTGGGCCCACGGGCCGCAGGGGGATCCCGATCCGGCTGGCAGCCCCTACCTCTGCTGGTTCAAGCTCCACCGCGATGCCGACAACAAGGTCTCGTGGACGGCGCACAAGATCGACGACGCCTCCGGCGTGGGAACGCAGCTGGCCGTCGGCGATCTCAATGGCGACAAGCGTCCCGACATCGTGATCGGGAACAAGAAGGGTGGCTTCGTGTTCATTCAGGAGGGGACGAAATGACCCGGATTTCCCGTCGGCTCGGCGTTGATCGGCGGACTCTTCTGCTCGGGGCGGGGGCTGCTGCGGGCGTCGCCCTTCTCCCCCGTGTGGGTCGATCGGCCCCGGGGCCCAACGAAAAGCTTCGCGTCGGCGCCATCGGCGTCGGCGGTCGCGCCTCGCTCCTCCTCGAGCAACTGCCCGAAGGAGCTGACATCGTGGCGCTGTGCGATGTCAACGTGCCTCGGGCGCACGCCTTCCGCGAGAAGAAGGGGGGATCATGGCCGGTTTACGTCGACTACCGGCGGATCCTCGACCGCGCCGACATCGATGCGGTGATCGTGGGAACAGGAGAGTTTCAGCGCGTTCTTCCCTGCATCCATGCCTGTCAGGCGGGGAAGGATGTCTACGCCGAGAAGCCGCTGACGCTCTACGTTGCCGAGGGGCGGGCGCTCGTCAAGGCGGCCCGGAGGCACGACCGGGTCGTCCAGGTGGGGACGCAGCAGCGCTCGATGGAGATCAACCGGCTGGCGTGCGAGTTCGTCCGCATCGGGGGGCTCGGAAAGCTCCTCGAAGTTCGCGCGGTGAACTACGGCAACTCCTCTCCGACGCCGACGCCGCTCCCGGCGGAGGAGCCGATCCCCACCGGCTTCGACTGGAGCGCCTGGCTCAACCAGGCGGCCGACCGCCCCTTTAGCGCCCAGTGGATGGGTTGGATGGGATGGCGTGACTTCGCCGGTGGCGAGATGACCAACTGGGGCGCGCATGGCGTCGATCAGATCCAGTGGGCCCTCGGCGCCGATGCAACGGGCCCTGTGGCGATCACGCCGGTCACCGAGGGGCCAAACGGCCAGGTCGTGATGACCTACGCCGACGGCCTCGAGGTGAAGTTCATTCTCGAATCCGGGCCGATGGGTGGAGCGGTGTTTGTCGGGGAGAAGGGAAAGCTCGAGATCAACCGCAACAAGGTGACGAGCAATCCCCCCGAGATCGCCCAGAAGCTTCTCGAGGCGGTCGACGTCGCCGAGGAGGAGCGGAAGTGGTCCGATGCTCTCGCCCTCTGGCAGGCCCGCCACCATCTGCAGAACTGGCTCGACTGCATCAAGACCCGCGATAAGCCGGTGGCCGATGTCGAGATCGGTCATCGCTCGGTGACGGTCTGCCATCTGGCGAACATCGCCCGCGCGGTCGGCCGTCCGCTCCGCTGGGATCCGGTTGCTGAGCAGTTCGTGGGCGATACCGCTGCCGACGCGCTGCTCGTCCGCGAGCGCCGCAAGGGGTTTGAATTGCCGGAGGTGTGATCCTCCCGGCTTACCGCCGCCGGAGTCTCGTTCCGGCGGCGGTCAGCGCTCGTGAACGAGGACAGCCCAGCCGACGTCTGAGAGCCGCTCCGGGCGACCGAGGATCCGGATCGGCTCGGCGGCCGCGATCTGCGGCCCGGTGCCGCTCCCACCCATCAACTGGCGGAGCGTCCCGGGAAAGAGCCCGATGATTTCGGCATCGAGTCCGTTGTCGCTGCCGACGTTGTCGGCCTGGCGGGCCGGCTTGCCGAACTCCGCGTGTCGGTGGAACGACTCCTTGAGGCGGGCGACGACGTCGGCCGGAGCCCGCACCAGCTGGAGGTCGGGGGAGCTCGAAAGATCGGTGCGCGCGACCTCGGGGTTCTCGAGGACCAAACCCCCCTTCGGCTCGCCGTCGACCATGTCGTCGCGGAGATCGATGACCGCCACGGAGAACGGGGCCCGCGAGGCGTTCCAGGAGCCGATGGCGTCAACCGAGCGGAAGAGGAGGCCGACGTCGAAGCTCATGAGGAGAACGCCGAGCACACGCCGATCGGGGACGCCGTGGGCATCGCTCCAGATCGGCGCCGAGAAGGCCACTTTGAGCTTGCCGGTGGAATCGCTGCGGTAGACCGTCGAGCGGTGCACCTCGGTGATCGGTGTGGCGGTGGCACCCGGCTCGAGGTCGTGGGGGCCGCCGTGGAAATAGTTGCGCCAGGCGAAGTCGCGGCCGATGGTGTCGGCCAGCGGTGCCCGGGCCACCTGCACCCCTTTGGCATCGCATACCGTCCAGCTTTCGGCGTCGACGGTGTTCTTGGTGTTGGCGGCGATTTCGTCGACCGCGGCCTGAATCGCTTCCCAGGCCTTTCGCCCCGTGGCGGGATCGACGGGCTGTCCCTCCGCCTCGAGCATCGCCCGGACGAGCCGGTTGTTGTCGGCTTCGTACTCGAGGATCCGCCAGCGGGAATCGATCTGCAGTGCGGCGGTGCTGGCCGCGAGCCGGGCCGCCAGACGCAGGGCCGTTTGCCGGGAGCGGTATTCGTCGTGGGCCACCTTGCGGAGGAGCACCGAGGTCACTGCCGCGCCCACGAGGAGCACGGCGAGCGACCCGACGGCGAGCTGCGTGATGGTGCGGTGTCGGCGCGTCCAGCGGGCCAGCCGGCGGAGGAGCGGCTCGCGGTACGCGGTGACGGGATTGTCGGCCAGATAGGCGTCGATGTCGTGGGCGAGTTCGAGGGGGGTCTCGTAGCGGTCGACCGGGTCGTGAGCGCACGCCTTCATGCAGACCGCCTCGATGGCTTGCGACACGCCTCGCTTCACGCGTGACGGCGGGGCGAGCGAGCCGGAGAGCACCTTCTCGCGGATCGCCGCCACGTCGCCGTCGTAGGGAGGGGTTCCGGTGAGGAGGTGGTAGAGCGTCGCGCCGAGGCCGTAGACGTCGCTGGCTGGCCCTACCGGGACGGCCCCGTCGTGCTGCTCCGGGCTCATGTAGGCCGGCGTGCCGGAGATCCCGCGTTTTGCCGCCGGGGCCGAGTCGAGGGCGATCGTCGGCATCACGATGCTCTGCTCGCCGCTCTGCCGGGCGCGATCATCGCGATCGATCCGCGCCGCGAGCCCCCAGTCGAGGACGACCACCTCGCCGAACTTCCCCAGCATGATGTTGGCCGGCTTGATGTCGCGGTGGAGGATGCCGCGGTCATGGGCGTAGGCGATCGCCTTGCACACAAGCGCGAATTGGCCGAGGAGCTCGCGGTAGCTGGCCGAGCGCGCGCCGGCGGCCTCGAGGGTATGGCGGCGGTCGTGGAAGTCGTTGATCGCCGCGCCGAGCGTTCGCCCGGGGATCAGTCGCATCGCGTAGAAGGGGCGGCCATCGGGGGTGGCGCCGGTCACATACACCGGGACGATGTTGGGGTGTTCGAGTTGGCTCGTGACGGTGGCCTCGAACTGGAAGCTCTCGCGAAGGGCCTCCTGGGAGACCGCCCAGCCATTGAGGAACTTGACGGCCAGCTCGCGCCCGGTCGCCTTGTCGCTTGCGTAGTAGACGTCGCCCAAGCCACCGCGGCCGAGCCGGCGGTTGACGCTGATCGTCGTCGTGGCGACGACGCGGGGGGGGATCTGGTCGTCCACCGGGCCGACGGGAGTGGCCGATTCGTGGGTGGTGGGATCGTCGAGCGGGCGGTCGTGGGGCATCGATCGGCTCCGGAAACGGGACGGTGCCGGAGTGTAGCGGTCGGTGGAAAGCGCCTTCCATGGCGATTTTCTCGCGGCGCACGCGGAGTGGAGTGCCTCAGCGGCCGCTCGAGTCGCGGAAGCGCAAGGCGAGGGCGGTGCCGGCGATCCCGGCGCCGAACATCCCCAGGAGGACTGCGAGCGGAACCGTCGACGGGCTCCGCCACTGCTCCCGCGAAAAAAATCTCTCCGCCATGTCGACCGGAGGAGTGCCCCCGGGGGCCGTGGTGGCGTGGGCAGCGGACGGCTGGCGGTGGGCTTCCTCGCTGGAGTTCGTGCCGGCAGCGGACGTGCCGGCAGCGGACGTGGCGGCGGAGGACGTGGCGGCGGAGGAAGAAGCACCGTGCGGCACCGGGTGGACGCCGGCCGGGGGGACGAGCGTCTTCTCCGTCGCGGCCCGGACGCGCTGGAGCGAGTCGTTCATCCGGGCTCGCTCCGATTCGATCTTCTCCTGCATTTCGCGGAGCTTGCTTTCGAGCCGATCGCTCGCCTCGCGGCTCTTCTTCTCGAGCTCCGCCTCAATCGTCTTCACCCGGCTCTCGACGTCGGCCTTTGCGGCGCTCCCCGCCTCCTCACTCTGGCGCTTGGCCTTGGCTTGAGCTTCCTCCATCTTCGCTTCGATCTCGGTGCGCATCCGTGCGGCGGTTTCCTCCGACTGCTTCTGCGCTTCGGCCTTGGCGTCGGCCGTCTTCGCCTCGACCTCCTGGCGGACCTGGTCTCGCGCCTCAGCGCTCTCCCGGCGCGCCTGTTCCTGGGCTTCCTTGACGCGCAGCTCCATCTCGGCCTTCATCCGCTCCGCCGCTGCGGCGCTCTCCTTCTGCGCGGCGGCCTTTGCCTCGGCCACCTTCGCCTCGATCTCCGCCTTCATCTTTGCCGCCGACTCGGCCGACTTCTTCTCAAATTCCGCCTTGGCATCGGCGAGCTTTTTCTCCGCCTCGGCACGCATGTCGGCTTGGATCTTCTGGGCCTTCTCCTCCAGCAGCTTCTTGGCCTTCTCGAGCTCCTGCTTCGCCCTCGCGGCTGCTTCTTCGAGCTTCTCGACGATCTTGCGGCGGCCGGGGAGGATGAAGGGATGGCCTCCGCCGTTACCGGCGAGACGGAAGGCGTTTGGTATCCCTGGCCCGGTCGTCTCGTCAGAGGACGGCATCGTTGCTTCGGGGACGGGGGGCGGAGATTCGATCGGGGAGGCCTCCGGCGGTGCCGGCTCGAGCTCATCGACGGCAGCGGGTGACGGCTCGGATCGCGGCGCCGGCGGCTCTCCCCCGAGGCGGATCCGGGGACGAAGCGCCGCCTCCGGCACGACGAGCCCCTCGAAGGCCCAGCGCGACGGCATCGCTGCGGCGAGCGGCTGGGTGAGCGCGGGGAGATCGGCGAGGGGAACGAGGATCCCCCCGAGGACGATCATCGGCAGGAGGAGGACGGGGAGGATCCCGGAGGCGGCTTCGGTCGTCCGCAGCGTCGCCGAAATGAGCAAGCCAAGCGCCCCGCCGGCCAGGGCTGCGGCATAGAGCATCGTGAACACCCACACCCAGGGGCTGTCGATCCGGCAGGCCGGGGCGACGATGGCCAGGAGGAGGAGGCACTGGATCGCCGCGATCCCGAGGAGGACCGTCATCTTCGAGGCGACATAGGCCCCGATCGAGAGCCCCACCATCCGCTCGCGCCGGTAAATCGGCCACTCGGTGACGATCTCGCGCGCCATGCTCGAACAGCCGAACCAGATCGCTGCCAGGGCGGTCACGAACAGGGTTGTGGCCATGTTGACACCGATCTTCGGCCAGGTGTCGGGGGTTGGGGTGCTCCGCACCACCTTGGAAAATACCGCCGCGATGAGGAGCCCGACGATCGGGGCCTGCGCGAAGAGGACGGCCGTCCCCCAGGCGTCGGCGACCTTGACGGCGATCATCCGCTTCACGAGCGTGAGCCATTGGGTGAAAGGCGCGGTGCTGCGGGGCAGGCGCCGCGAGCGCGGCGGGAGTGCCCCGGCAGGCGCGGAGGCGCGCCGGTCCACCCAGATCGACTTCGCCACCGACGACTCCCACTGCCGTACCCACTCGGCCACCGGCCGCTTGGAGAGGCCGCGGAGGAGCCCGTCGACGCTCGTCGGCAACGCGGATCCCGAAAGCTGGGGCTCGAAGAAGGTGATCGAGTCGGGGAAGGCGCGGCCAAACCAGGCCAGCCTCCCCACCTGCTTCGTCGATTCGTCGCGGGCGATGACGGCGACGGCGTCAAACCTCTCGAACGCCTCGAGGCTCGGCTGGTGGATCGTGACGAGGATCGTCTTGCCGGCATCAGCGAGCTTCCGCAACAACTCGATCACTGACAGCGCATCGACGCTCGACAAGCCCGACGTCGGCTCGTCGAGGACGAGGATCGGAGG